>Ga0123342_1000752_pt1 | contig 52747 bp, 15 predicted proteins | sample Turbeawhitnodule_FD_89960 | JGI IMG/M metagenome (GOLD analysis project Ga0123342, IMG submission 89960) | Root nodule microbial communities of legume samples collected from Mexico - Turtle bean Mexico white nodule | ecosystem: Host-associated > Plants > Roots > Nodule | place: Mexico: Nepantla...
CATTTGACTGAGTTTGAGGTTTGAAAGAACTTATCAAAGCAGATCAAATGAATTTACCATGTCATATGAGATGATGAGACATTGAGATGATTATGCGCATGACTGTGTGGATTCACAGTGAGTAGTATGACATGTGCAGGTCCTAATTTTAATACACGAGTCTTTCGGAAGTAGAAAGTGTCTATGTGTTGTTAGTTAGTAGAAATCTGACATGAGAAAGATGAATTTTGAATTTTTGATAGACACTGATGGTTATGTGAAATACATGAAAATTGATGGATTTATGTGGATGTTTAAAGTTATATTTATATTATAAGTTTTAAAAATAGCTAGCTTACCCTTTGTTTTGTTTTGTGGTTTTTTTCTGAATTTGTGAGGATGTGTATTTACACGAAAGCAGATGATGTTACAAGTGATAGAGCTCCTAATTGAGAAACTAGATGAGAAAAATATTTTATTTTCTTTTGAATATTTATATTATGTTTACATATTTATTTTAATATTTCATACGTGATTATAGTTATTAGATGTCGAAAAATATAGGAATGTTACATAATTCATATAAATTAAATTCCAAAAATTTAAAAACACAATTATATTGTTAATTAAATAATTTAATAATGTGTAAACCAATATTGCACATATCAATTATTAATCTGATAATAATAAATATTAATCCATCTTAATTAAAAGAACAATAAATAAATCAATAAAATAACTAATAATAATCCATTCAATTTTTTTAATTAGAGCATTCAAGAATATTTCAATTACATAAAAAAAAACATTAATTACGTACGAAGTGTAGAATAAAAATAGAAGATTTTTTTTTCCTTTTATTAAATAATTAAAGTGGAGAATAACTCATTTATTTATTAAATACTTTTATTTTATATTATAATTCCAATTAAATACACTTAATTAAACTAGACAAATAAGTACAATATATTATTTTTATAAAAAAATCATAACGTTATAATTGATTAGTGATATTTTGACTTCTCAATTAAAATTTACATTATTTTAAAATACAATTAACTTAAAAAGTCATCTTTAGTATAACTTTTTATTTTTAATAAAATTATAATATTTATAAAATATTTTATATTTATTTATTCTTTATTGGCGATAAGAAATACTTGTGATAGCTGACGCAATTATGTACAAACATAATTGTTGAACACAGATAGAATCTCTCTGATGTTCCTTTCCAGGTTAACATAACAAGAATATTTTGTTGGCTCTTTAAAATCTTGAACTTTCTATTGTTCTCTATCTCTCTTGTAATGGACATATTTGTAATAGGCATATTTAATGGTTTTCTAGAAAGCTCCTCAATTATGTAAATGAAATTCTGAAATATGATGTAATTAGCTTTTGGATTTTTTAGGACTATTCATAGACACATTTTTTTAGGATACATGTTGAGAGACTTGTAGTGGGGTCCTCTAGGAATAGGTACCTACAGGCTATATAGTCATGTGAGTTTTCCAATTTAATTAATCAGTCAGTGGGATTCAAGAGTTTAACACACAACAAAATTAGTACACTAATTGCTTAATATCCTTTGTCCTGTTATGAAGAAGGTAAGAAATTGAGATTTAGCCATTTAGGTAAATTTGGTTTAGAATTCAGGATAAATTTGACAAATTTTGGAACTGATAATAATATTGGTTAATTGAAACTTGGAGATATGTGTGATAATCTGATTATTAATTTCCAGGAAAAAAATAAAAATTTGACGGATAAGTTTATGAATAATTTTGCACTGTTTGTTTAATGAATTTTGTAGAGATAATTTAGGATCGACACAAAAAGATAAGATAAGTATATCAACAATTGCTAGTGAAAGCATGGCATTGAATACTTTGAAGAAGTTTAATTATTTTACTAGTATGGGTATAAGGTATAAAATAATATCAATAAATATATTTATATTATTATTGTATTCACAAAATATTTTAAAAATTAAAATTATTATTTACCATGTCACAAAATAAATAATAAAGTTTATCTTAAAAATTGTTAAAATGTGATATGACTACAAGAAAATCATGAAATAAAAATCAATTTTAAAGACAAAAAATAATTAGTTGCTATAGTTACTAAATTAGTGACCATTTTAGAAACTTTTTTTAATTTTTAAATTAATTTTCATTATTATTAAATAGTTTTTAAATTGATTAATTAACTACCAAAGTTTTAACAACCAATTATTTAGATTATAAATTTGGTAGAAAAACAATTAAATACCAATTTAGAAACTATATAATAATAATAATATAAACTAATTTAGAAACCAATTTTTTTTTTTAGTTTATAAAATGTTATCTAATTTAGTCACTATAACAATTAATTATTTTTTGTCTCTAAAATTGATTTCTTCTTCATTATTTTTTTTTAGTGTATTTGAACTTCCATTTAGGAGAGATGCTTAACATATAATAATGGTTAAAGTTTTAAGATATATCAAATATATAAGTTAGAATCTTAATTATTTAACTATTCATTTTTATTTTTATCTATTTTTTGAAATTAACTCTTTCATTTTGTTTTATGAGAAAGTTAATTAAAACATAAGAAAAATAGACTCAGAAAATATCTTAAAAAATTTAAGTTGAAGGTAATTTTATAATTTTTATATGGATTTGTCAGGATTATTGATGTTGAATCTTTTCAATATATCTCCGTAATTTCTTTGTGATAAAATTCAGTAGGAACTAGGATCAAGGAAAACATATTTGAGATTATGAATTCAAATACACATAAAAGTCTCATATTAATGGGAAAAAAGTTTAAATTAACTCTCTTCGCTCAAGTAATGAAATCTTGAGGATTTTGGATAAATTTCTTATCTTTACACTTGATAAATAAATTAATAGAATATATATATATATATATATAAATAAATGTTATTGAGTTATGTAAATGTTTGTTTGGTAATATTACATCTAATATACATGTGATACTTTTGAAAGTGAAGCCATACATGAAACATATGCAATAAAAGTTTTATTTATTTATTTAACATACAAAGTTGTAATAAAAAAAAACATAGCTAGTTTGATGTTTATAATACACTATGTCTATTTAGATATTAATTATTCGATTATAAGTTTAAGTTTGGAAACTTAATTTAAATATTTTCTTTTTCAATAATGAGGAATAGAATATGTATGACATTTGTGATAACCCAAACAAAAGTTCATAATTGTGAAAATTACAATTTCAAACTAAATGCAACTTAATTTAAATATTACATTTATTATATATCATTATGTGATGATGATACTATGTTTATTTTTCCAATTTTTTGGCTAAAGTCATAATTGTCCATCTATACGAGAATATTTTTATCCACTAAAATGAGGAAGTATACACTAAAATTTTAGAAAGACAAAGACAAGTAGTTTGTGAAAAAAATAAGAAGGTTAATTATCAATTGACTATTGACCGCATATAAATTATAAGAGAGTTATGAGAGAAAATTTACTTCATATTTAATTTTCTTATTATAAAAAATATATATATTCAGTAAGACAGGCCAAATTTTTTTTCCTATTACATTAGTGTTTTAGTGCTTAAAAGATAAATTAAAAGAGAAAAAACAGTTTCTCTTTTAATATTTGTTTTAGTTATTTTTCTATTTGTAAGAAAAAATGTTATTGTTTTTTATTTTAAATTAGAAAGGAGACTATTATAATTATGATTTTTAAATAAAATTACATTATTATGTATTTTTATTTTTTTCTCTTTTTATTTTAATTATAAATTCTTATGTTGTTAATACGATATCTAAAAATAAGTACTAGGACAAAATATATATGTACATCTTAAAATTTTAAAGTTGAGACTTGGTATCGGTTCAGATAAAGATGTAAAATGAAACCAAACCAAATTAATAAAAAAAATTAAATTAAACAAAAATTATTTGTTTTTATAAAAAAGTTTAGAAACAAACCACTTTATAAACAAACCATTTTATAAACACAATTCAATTCCAATCAAACTTGTTTTTCACGGGATAAAATCTTTCTCACTATCATGACTTTTGAGTCAAGGACTTTCAGTTTGTTTTTCTATTCGAATGTCCGTGTGGTATTTGTGATAACACTCTAAAGTTCAAATTAATTTAATTTTTTAGTAAGAGGTAGTTTTAAAATACGAATTTCATTACTTTTTTATTTGAGATATTTGCTTATTTATAGTCGTGGGAATGAGTTTGATTGCATACTTTTGATTAGTTGGGGCCCAATAAGGTTCAATTGTCGTTTAATTATAATTTGGAGGTGTTTACCACATGATAACCTTGAATAATATTGTTAATTTCCTTATATAGGTGAACCAAGATGTGCCAACATGTAGGATGCTTGAGAAAACGACATTTAACTTTCAAGTTGGGAGTGTCATGATTGTCGGCCACTTAACAAAACACTTGCCTCCTAAACAAGAGTGTGACAAAAAGTCTAATTTGGAGGTGTTTATTACATGATGACCTTGAATAATAATGTTAATTTGCTTAGATAGGTGAACTGAGATGTGTCAACATGTTGGATGCCCCATACGGGATGTCCGAGAAACTGCCAAATCGAGAGTGTCATGGTTGTCGGCTACTCGACAAAACACTTGCCTCCCAAAATTTATAAGTAAAATTGATTTAAGTTTAGTTAGTTGTGAATTGATCCATCTGATCTTATTTATATTGTATTTAATGTGTCAAAAGTAGATTGAAGCGGACTAACTTTAATAAGACCTACAAAATATATTATTTGATCCATTTCATATGTTCTCAAAGCAAGTGGACTTCAATAATGTTTAACAATTTTTTTATTCTAAATGTGAGTTTTTTTTTCTAAAAATAAAAGTTTATTACAAGTAAGAGTATGTTAAATATTCAAAGCAAAAACTTGAAATTAAGGATTACTTATTTATGGCAAATTAACAAGAAAATATACTTAAAAGATAAAGTAGAATAAAAAAAAGTATATATACAAAATTATTCATAATTAATGATACTTGACATTGATCACTAAACTCAATTAATGGAATTTTTAGTATACTCGATGTTCAGCAATCAATAAATTATATATTAATATGGTATTGATAAAACAATAAATAAAAATATTTATTCATTTAACACACAAATAATTTTATTAATCAATGGATAATAAAAAAAAAATTGGGGTAAAGGGGCAAGACAGACATCAACTATGAGTTATGCGGGATAACTTATGTTGACTAACATATGATCAACCTTGTTTCTTCTCATGTTTTTAATTGTGGAAGGGCCTATATTGTCATTTATAATTAAGTATATCATCTCTTTTAAGTAGTAAAAAGTTAAAATGTAAATAAAAAAAAATATAATGTAATTCTTATAAGACCTCATTATTATAGCAAAACTATACCACGTTAAAAACACATAACAATTCACACAAAGTAAATATGTATTGTATTGGTATATAAATGTTCGGTATAGTCTAAAGTTTTACCCAATTAAAGAATTTACAAAATAATTTTATTTTTAACCAAAATTAATTTAACTAAAACATATACATACACATACACACAATATAAGTTCTAACATTAATGCAAATAAATGTTAACATTATTTAGGATTGTCATAAAAGCATGTGTGATAATATCTTCATGTATCAATTATAATCATACCAAAGAATATTTGTATTAAGTATCTCATATAAAAGGATAATATCTAAATCTAACTCAATCATATAAAAGGATAATATCTAAATCTAACTCAATCTAGGACTCAGATTAATAATAAATTTGAGAGTCAAAGATCATAGTGAGTTGAATACAATCTCTATGGTACAGTTTCGAGATCCCACCATCATTTAAGATCGTTGGTCGAACACCCTTCGGATATAGTTCCACAACCATCATTTAACACAAAATGATTAACGTAACCTACGATATGAAAATTCACCTAGAATCTGAAGGTTAACTTGAAAACCTACCTTAACATCGACCCAATATCAGATGTCCATTAAGACCCTATAAATAGCACACCAACTAAGACAAATGTATGCATTAAACAATATTTATTACACTCAACTATCTCATACAAAACATTGACTTAGACATCAAAGTACTTTTTGCAGGTACACCACCTACATCGACCGAAGATCACATCTCCAATCAAAATCAACAACAATTTAGGGAGCTTAAGGGAGGACCAAGACCATTCCAACTTTTTTTTAAGTACATAACCTAAGTTGTACATTTACAAATACGTACAAGAAGTTTCATTCAACTTCTCTTCACATATTTGATATCTTAGTTTATGCAACTTAAATTATCAATAAGTCACATGATCTCTGTTATATCGTTGATTCTTTCATTTAAACTCACAAATGCATATGAGATCCTTAAGTATGGGACTAAAACAACTATAATTTATCAACTCATACAATAAACTAATTCACTCAAATATATATTTTAAATGTATATAACTCCTAATTTTCTACAACCATTCTATTCAACTTTTATTTTTCATCAAACAAATATAAAAGAGAAATTAAAATATATTGTTTAAAAAAATTATAACTTTTTTTATTGCAATATTGTATCTATCAATAAATTTAGCATTAGATATAGTTTATTAATCACGTATACATATCCTTAAATAAAATACCCACGAATTTATATTTGAAAGTAATTTTAGCATTACATACAAATTATTGTTTATTTATAAAATTTACCATTATCTACAAATTATTACTCACACAATAATAATAATAACAATAATAATAATAATAATAAATAATAATAATAATAATAAACATTAGTACTAATATTTTTAACATTAACGACAATATTAATAATATTAATATTTTTATCTACAAATATTATTGTTATTAACATTACTAATTTTGATATTTACACTATTCATACTAGCAAAAATACATATCTTATATACTTATATATCCACATTTTTTATATATTTTATATATAATATTATTATACTATGAATTTATAACAAATTTCAATTAATATATTATAAATTTATAAATACCATTACAAATTATAATATATATCGATATATGTACATGCACGTATATGTACATATTCTAAAGAGGAGGAAAATATTTTTATATAGTGTTATAGATATTATAGGAAACACATGAACATACAAGCAGTCCATCTTTTTTATTTTATTAAAAAAATATTTACAAAAGTCAATCACAAATATTTGAATATAACCATCGCATCATAAAATAATTAAGAAAAAAATAAACATTAAATGTATATTATTTCTCTATACATGATATGAGTATACGCGTGTGTTTGTCCAACTTTTTATTATCATAATAAAAAATAAAAATATTATTTTCATCGTAATTATTAAAATATTTTTTATTAAATGTTATAAAAAATTATGTTTATAAAAATAATCATAAAATATTTTTTTATAATAGATAATTTTTTTTATCATAAATAGTAATTGAATTTAAAAAAAACAATTACAAAATATAAAGATTAAAATAATAAAAATAAAGTATATTGATAAAGTTATAATTGATAACTAAATATGTATAAAAAATGGAAAAAAATTTATAGATTAAGTAGGAGAATTTACTCATGCAAATTTTTAAGTAATTTACATTATATATATAGATAATATTAAAAAGATTAATAATAGTAATATTATTAATATAAATAATAATATAAAAAAATATTATTATTTTTATTATTTTAATAATACTAATATTAATATTAATAGCTAAAATTCAAACTTTTATTAGATTAAATTATATTCAATTTGTAATTTTATGATTTTAATAGTTTTATTATTTTTATGAATAACTAATTAAAAATAATATAATTTTATTTATATATGTATATATAATTTTGTGAAAATAATATTAAATATATACGTTTTTTAAAAAGAAAAGTTATTTAACTATGCTGAATTAATTTTTTCATTTAATTATTTATTTTATTAAATAAATAAATATTTTACTTTTTATTTATTATATGGTATAGTTGTCCAATTAAATACCAAAAGAAGTTACCAAATATCCTGTATAGATTATTAATGTTATTAAAATTATTATTATTATTATTATTATTATTAATAAAAATTTATAAAATAATTTTTAAATTAATATCTAAATAATATTAAAGTTTTAACTATTAATTATTTTAAATTTTAAAATTGTAGCTAAAATGTTCATAGTTAATTCACTGTTAATTTAAAAACTAGTTAATAAATTTTTATTAATAATATAAATTATTTTAAATATTAATATTTTTTTAATTTATAAAATAATATTTAATATAATCAATATTAATTAATTATTTATCGTTTTTAATATTTTTTTATTTAATAATTTTTTTATTGCATATATTAAATTTGTAGTAGAGGCAATTTATGAAGTTATATCTTAATCTAGCTTAGTCGGCTCGCACAACCCCGTCCCGTTATGTCATGGAAGAATTGAACTTATTACATACTAGCTAATGAGGGAACTTTAATTATCTCAAATTAGATAAAATTTTGACAAAACATATTCAAATCACCATTATATTATTTGAAATAATATGCTATAAATTCAAACATCATACAAATACTTCTAACTATGTTTTTGGGTTTAGATTCACTTTGAGAAAGTTTATTTTTTATATGATAATATTCATATTCTAAATATATGTACAATCTTCTATAAAAGAGTTTGAGTAATCTAAATATTTTATTATTTATAAAAAAAATCTAATTAACAAATATCAATTTTGATGTGAAATGACCTAGTATATATATTTTTTAATGTAATTTTTATATATTTTTTTATCTCTTTATGCATGTAATTGTAAAGAATTTCAAACTATTCATACTACATATATATTTGTCATCTCCAATATTTGTTAAAAATAGTAGATACTAAAATTTAAAAATTATTGTACTTACCAGTACATCAACATCTAAATCTAAAAGCTTAAATCAAAATTAAACTAACTATAATTACTAATAAAAAAACTAAGCTAATCTTATATTGTATGAAAAAAAATATAACTTACTCGTAATGATTTTATTTAATTCTTTTATGTCTAGTTACTTAGTTAAGTAAAAAAAGTCTATATATTCATTCTTTCTTAACTCATCAATACGTTTTTTTTTAAAGATAAAATCGTAATAAAAATTAAAACAAATTTTTTTTAAGATAAAATCGTAATAAAAATTAAAACAAACAATGTTTTGGATGTGTTTATTCTCATAGTGATGTTATTTAAAAAACTTAAAGTAAAATAAATATAATTAATATTAACTTTATTTTATGATAGCATATTTAAAATAATAAATATTTAAAAAAATAAAGTATTATATTTATAATATATTAAAATTTAAAAAAGTTAATTGATTAAAAGTGAATAAACATAGTTATAATAATTTCAATGAAAAACTGAATTCAAGATTGATTTAATGTAATTTATCTAATAACTATGTAGATTTAATGTTTATCCCATACGAGTAACACTAGTAAAAGGAAAATTCACTAAGAATTTATAAACTTAGATTAATTGCTAATAAAAAACATATCTTATACTGTTATTTTAGTATTTGTTTTTCTTTTATAGACATAAAAAAAAACAGATTAATGAAATGCTTCTTCTACCCTGTTAGAAATAAAGATTATGCTTCCTTCATAACCCAACAAACTTACACTCATCAACAAAATCACAGCCTCAAGATCCCAAACTCCTAATTAGAACCACTGCATATTGAAGACCTATATGTCTCTACACAAAAACAGGTGCACAAACACTTGATCACTGCTGAGAATGAGAACATTCCCATAGAGAGCCATCCTCTGCCAAAACCTAGGACTGCTACCCATGAACCATAGGTTGTCAACAAAAAATCATCCATCATAGCTACTGCAAAAAACCACCATGTGATCCAAATTTGCATAGTCATAAGTACCATGTACCCACTCCCATCAAAATTAGAGTGTTCTCATGACACCATTCAGAAAAACAGAGGATTTCATTATCTGAAAAGCTTTCTCGAAATGAAATTTGCTACGAGAAAATTATTAAATAATAATTAATTATTATATTAATTAAATTAAATATTAATTTAAAAATTATAAAAATATTAATAATTAATGTAATTTTGATTATTAATAAAATATTATAATATAATTTCTAAAGTAATATATGAATTTATTTTTTTTATAAAGTTTTCGTGTTAGGCATCACTATACAACTTGACATCTCAGTTAAGCTGACACCTCAAGTAACATAAATTAATATATGAATTAGTTACTAAAATTTTAACTACTAATATTTTATATTTTAAATTAATCTTTATTAATCTTTTAGAGACTAATTTAGAACATAAGTAATTACTAGTTAAAATCTTAATAATTAATAATTAAATATTAATTTAAAAACTACTTTACAATTTTTTATTAATAATTAAAATTATTTTAAATATCAATAATTTTTTAATTTATAAAATAATTTTTAATTTAATTAATATGATAATTAATTATTTTGATCTATAAAATTAGTTTATATTTAATAATTTTTTTGAAACACAAACTTTTCCCTCCCATCATAGATCACTTGAAAACTCATTAACCTTTTCCTTCCCTGAGATATAGACACTTGAAAAATGCATCATCAAATTGACCAACAATTATTAGTATGCATGTTAGTTGCGTACAACAACATCATCCTTGTTTTTGTGTTTAACTTTTGTATGTACTAAACATAACCAACCATATGATAATATTATATAAATAATCACTAATTAGGTTTAAATCTTAAATTAAAAATACTTGATAAGTAATGCTATATTAATAATAGAAAATCTTGATAAGAGTAATATAAATTTATTTCAAATGATAAATCTATCACTAAATGTACAAAATACATATAAGGAATGTATATATTTTTTAGGATTCATACTGCCAAATGTATATATGTCCGACATTCCATTTATTTTATTTATTAACCAATGTAACAATGAATAATGTAATAACTATATATTATATGAGTTACTTAATTAACTGCTGTAATAAATATATATTTACAAAATTGTTGTACTTATCATGTTACAACAATTTTTGTTAGGATTATTGTAACTTCACATTAATTCTTATTTTGCATCGGTATACCAGAAGAAAAATAAAGATAATATAAAATTAAAATTAATTTCTTTATAAACTAGTTTGTATAACTTCTCTAAAAGAAATCTGATTTTTATACTGTATATAAGCTAATTTGAATGATTAATTATGTATAGCTAAAGTCAGAGAAAAATTGCTTCCAATAATTAACAATCTAAGTGGACCTTTCTCCCTCAGGTCTTTAGTACATTAAGGGTGTTTATCACACCATGTCACCATGTACAACACACTCATACTGCGGCTGGTTTCATGATGTCAAAGGACGAGGTCATTCGCATTGTGGGGCTCATGTCTCTAAGTTCTCGCCCTTATAAATACACAACCCTAGCAGACCATTATTTCATCACTCACACTCACTTCTGTTTCGGTTCTCAGAGTTAGTTTAGCTTACGCACACTAATTTAGTAGACACTTTGTAGTGTTAACGGACATGCTGTCTAGAAGGGCTAGTGAAGACTCTCATGGCCAGAACTCCTCTTACTTTTTAGGATGGCAAGAGTACGAGAAGAATCCTTATCACCTCATTCGAAACCCAACCGGAATCATTCAGATGGGACTTGCAGAGAATCAGGTTAAGTTAGCTGTTTAAATTATATCTTCATTCACACTCAGCTTTATACATACCATTTTCGTTCATAGCTTCCTTCCCATACTAACAACTATCCCTAGCTGTGATTTCCACGTCTATGAAATAAAATAATTTTTTATCAATATTTTTAAATATTTTATATCAACTATAAATAATTATATTTTATAATATATAAATCAATATTTTTAAATATTTTATATCGATTATAAATAATTACATTTTATAATATATTGGTAGATGTAAATTTATGAATGATCTTGTAAAATAGAATTATAATATTTTAATATGATATCAAAATCATCTTTTAAAATTTATTTAGTTGAGAGTTTGTTGAGATTATCGGATCATTCGTTATCGGATTATCTATAAATATATAAATACATCCTTTAAATGATTTTATCAATTAAAACTAAAAATATTTTATAATATATAAGTAGATACAAATCTTATTTTTATACCGAATTTTTGGATTATGAAATATAGATATTTTGGGTGACTAATTATTGATAAGAAATACCTTGAATTGTAAAAGAAAGAGAGAAGAAAATTTATATAAAATAAGAAAAGTAAAAAAGAATCCCTTGTGGAGGACAGAGAGACAGAAATGTTTGAAGCTTTTATTTACAAGCATGCTTTACCAGTTGACCTAGGAACAAGGGGTTGGGATATGTCAACAGAATGTTTTCTGAGTGCGGTGCACATGTAAATTTCCTTGGTGTGCGGCTTATAGCGGCTATTATTATATCAATCATATATATATATATATATTTCATTCTCTATAGTGGTGTAATGGTGTTCAACATTTTTTTGCTGACATCTCTTATTTTGCAGCTTTCATTTGACCTTCTTAAATCATGGCTTCAAAGAAATCCTGATATAGTGGCGATGAAGCAAGATGGGGTATCCGTATTTAAAGAGCTTGCTCTGTTCCAAGATTACCATGGATTACCTGCTTTAAAAATTGTAAGACATGCTTACTGAGGCTTAATGTCTAAATAAAAAAATGATAGTGTGAAATTAGCTTTTCATGGCCTTTTCCTAACAATAAGTTGATGATTATATACTATACTAAATTAGACACTAGTCTTTCTGATAATAGTTAACAAAATTGAGTGGTAATTTTTTTCCTTCTGTAACTTAGAAGTGTATTTTTATACGTTTATAAAGAAAACTAAAATATAGTGATAAGTAAAAGTATATATATATATATATATATATATTGGTATAAAAACAGCAACGAACCTTAAACAAAATAAATAGTATATCTATTATTAGTTCAATTGCAATGGGTCAAAATAGAGGTACTTTATGAGAAATTATTTTCTATTTTTACTTACAAAAAGCAACATTATAATTTTACTCTATCATGTTTTCAAAAGTTTATAGGAAACAGTAAGAAATAATAATACAAACTTGTTCTTTTTAAAATTACGTGACCCTTTTCAAATTAAAATGTATATATTTAATTAAACGTTCCCTGATATTTTCAAGTAAAAATAATATATTTCAACAATTAATGTTGGGACATGTATATAGAATCGCACCATTTTTGTTCTTTTACGTTTCATTTTTGTATGATTCCAAATAATGTACATATGTTGTTAAGGCGTTCACTGATATTTTCGCAAAAATGTAAGAAAACTTTATTAATGACAATAACATGGTTGTGTTGCTATCTTGTTTGTGCTTGAAAAAACCCAAGAAAAAAATATCATTAAACTAAAAAAGAGATAAAAGTTGGCTACAATGTTGTAAGTATATTTAGAGTTATTTTCCATTAAAATTAAATTTCATCTTGGCACCATTTTTTTTACATTTTCATTGGGTGTGTTCACATTGAAGTGTTCAATGATATCTTCTTAGATTGTACATGAAGACTTTTCTCCTGTCCAACATAATATGTTTGTGTTGCTATCATTGTTTGTACATTATTTCGAAGTAAGCCTATAAAGATTGAACTGGATATAGATAGATCAAATTCAGGTACAAGCATTTTTAGTGTTATTGTTTTAATAAAATTAAAATTTTATCTTGGCAACTTTTTCTTGATTTTTATTAGGAAGATCATTACAATACAACTCTATTTTTTAACTAAAAAAAACACGTAATACTGTATCTAAGTTTTTCTATAGATGCACCATTTTCTTACATTTCAATTTTATATTTAATTTACTCTTTTATTTTACTTATATTAACTTTTCTTTTATATATATAATATTTCTCTTTCTAAAGGATTATATGTTATTAAGGTGTTGAATGATAGTTTTTTTAAATGATATGTGAAGACTTTTCTCTCGTCCAACATAACATGTTTTCGTAGCTATCGTTGTTTGTACTTGATCATGAAGTCATCAGTGTAAGAAAAACATTAAAAAAAGAGAGATAAAACATTGGTACAATGGTGTAACTACACTTTAGAGTCATTTTATTAAAAAAAATATTATCCTGGTAACTCGTGTTGATTATTATTTCGTACATAATTATAAACAACTCTAATTTTGATTGAAAACGATATAAACATATTGATATATAACACGTATAAATTTAAAATAAATATGAAAGTGTTTTTAAAAACAAAAAATTATTTAGTAATTTTCAAATAGTTAAAATATTATATATATATATATATATAAAGAGAAATTTTGTAGCACAAAATCTATTTCCGGTTATTTTAGTTGTTTTATAGTTGCTTCTACTTTTAGGTAATAAAAAACCTCATTTAAAATTAAAATAACAGGGTTGGCTGTCGAAGTAAATCTTTAATAATTGATAGGAAAAATGATTTAAAATAGTTAATAGTTTTTTCTAAATATATTCTTTAATTTTTGTAATTAATATAGTTTATATTTGAGTTTAAGAAAAGATTTCTTCAACACCCAAAAAGTAATATATATATATATATATATATATATATACTTACAAATCATTATATTATTTAAAAATTAAAACTTATATACTTGAGAAACCATTATATTATTGGGATGTGAAGTGTAGCCTTTCTACAGTGTTTGATAAGATATCAGCACTCCGTCTGAGTTTATAAGATAGAAGATGAGTTTCTAAATAATTTTTTGATCTCTTGAAGGAACTGGTGGAATTTATGTCGAAAATAAGAGGAAATGGAGTAAACTTTGTTCCAGAGAATCTAGTCCTTACATCTGGTGCCACTCTTGCTAATGAGATTATGATGTTTTGCCTTGCTGATCCAGGAGACGCTTTCATTCTTCCCACACCCTACTATCCTGGGTATTAATTCTCATCTATTTAAAAGCTTTCACTTCTCTTAAATGGTGTGTTGGTGTCCGATATTCGTATCGAACACCCACACCAATATTCATATGACACTTGTAGGCACGTATATGTGAAGTCTCCAATTCAAAAAGTATTTGTTGAATTTCTGACAATTCTATTACGGTTTTAACACAATTTTAAAAAGAAAAAATACATTAATTTTATAAAAATTCAAATTTATTATATAAATTTTTATTATGATTATAAAAATAAAAAACAAATCCTTTTGAACCGGTCATAAAAAACATTTTTCTATTTCATAAAATAATATAAAATATACTTGTATATATAAATCTTTATTATCAATTTATATAATTCATAATTATATAATATATAAATTCTTGTCTCTATGTCACATTTTAAAAATTACACGTATTTTCGTATCTGTGTCATTGCTAAATCTTTCACATCACACACATTATTTTACTCTGCGCTAAATAAATCTGTAAAATACTTTTATCTCTCTTTTATATATATTATTTTATCTTTCTTTTATATATATTATGGACAGTATAATTATTAACATTTTTTTCCTGAGAAAATGACCGATATTCTTTTAGTTTATTTTCGTTTAACTTATTCCCGTAATATTATTTGAATGCCAATTTATCCTCTAACCCTTAATTTTGTATGGCTTTAATTGTCTTTTAATTTAACCAATAAAATATTGACGTGCTTCTTTTGTTGACACGTATTTCAGTGGCGCGTGTCGTCACGTGGCTTAGTCCCCAAAACTTTCTAATAAAACACCATAATGTAGCGCACATCAGAAAAGAGAGTACAACTTTCTTCTAGATGTAGTACTCCTCACTCGACACCCATTACCCAACGTTTTAATTGTTTTTTTTTTTATGTTTGAAATTATTGTAAAAAATACTGCAAGATATTACACTCTGGTTAAAGTGCTTAAAATAATAATTGTATATTATTATTACATTTAAGTTATAAAGGCACAAAAATATAAAAATCTTCCATAACTATTCATTACACGTTAATTAGCATGCAAGCTTCTAATTTTTACTTATTTTTGACAGGTTTGATAGAGATCTGAAATGGAGAACAGGGGTTGAGATTGTTCCAATGCATTGCTCAAGTTCAAATGGTTTCAGAATCACTTCCTCTGCTTTAAAACAAGCCTATAAAAAAGCACAAAAGTTGAATCTCAAAGTGAAAGGGGTGTTAGTAACTAACCCCTCGAACCCACTAGGAATAACCATGACGAGAACGGAACTTAACCACCTAATTGATTTCGCAATTGAGAAGAACATTCACATAATCAGCGACGAAATCTACTCGGGCACGGTGTTCGACCCACCTAAATTCGTGAGCGTAATGGAAGTTGTGAACGAGAGAACTAACAGCGTCAACAACATCCGAAATCGCATTCACATAATATACAGTCTCTCCAAAGACCTTGGAGTACCAGGATTTAGGGTGGGGATGATTTACTCAAATAACGAAATGGTGGTGGATGCTGCAACAAAAATGTCAAGCTTTGGACTGGTTTCCTCACAAACTCAGCATTTGGTGGCTAACGTGCTGAAGGACAAGAAGTTCACTTTTAATTACATTGAAGAGACTCAGAGGAGACTGAAGAGGCGCATGGAGATGCTAGTGTGTGGTCTCAGAAACGCAGGGATTCAGTGCTTGAAAAGCAATGCAGGGTTGTTCTGCTGGGTGGACATGAGACATTTATTAAGCTCTGCAACTTTTGAGGCAGAGAAGAAGCTTTGGATGATGATTCTTTGCCATGTTGGGTTGAACATATCTCCTGGCTCTTCTTGCCACTGCTCTGAACCTGGGTGGTTTAGGGTATGCTTTGCCAACATGTCCGAAGCCACGTTAAAAGTTGCAATGCGGCGAATGAAGGCTTTTATAGATTCAACCGTCTCTGTTGTCAACGAGAACGGTTGTACTTATGAACAATCTGTGAACGCCGAAAGAGAGTCAATTGCTAAATGGGTGAACTGATATGCTTCATTAATCTTCTATTTTGTCCATTTTCACTTCCAAAGTATTGACTATATACAGATTATTGCAGGAGTGATGAATATTGATTTCCAAAAATATGTTACTTCAAGAAATCATGTTGATTTATGGAAATGTTATTACTAGAAAATATGTAAAAATTATACTGGAGTTATAATAAAGTAATTTTTCTCATCTGTATACGAGTATAGATTACTTGCTCCTTAACACAAGAATTTAAATTATAAAAATAAGAACAGACTAAATAATAGTATATAAAACTACCGCTAAAATTAAAAATAATGTATTTAGGTCACATAGTTCAAGAACAGATGCTGAAAACATAGAGAAACTTCAAACAAGGCCAATAAAAAAAATTTAAAATCCAAATAATGTATTTAGCCATATTGTTCAGGAAGAGGTGATGAAAACATAGAGAATCTTCAAACAAGGTCAATAAAAAAAATTCAAAAACCAAATTTAGTCGACGATATGTTAGAATAGTTAGAAAGAAGTGAAGAGAAAACTGAAATTACATTGATAAATATATTACAGAAAACAAAATAATCCATATATATATATATTTATTTATTTGTGTACAACTTTAATGTAATTTGATTTCAACTAAAGTAATTTAAGAATAACACGATTTTATTTAAAAAATATAAAAAAATAATAGTAATCAAAATTATGTTTGATCACATAATTTCTCCTCTCACACTAAAGTCATATGCCAACACGACTTCACTTTGAAAAATCTGAAGTCATTTATATATACCTTTTTTATAATTGACAAACATTACTTTTCTAAGGTTTACAATCCAAACATTTCATACCCTACAATAAATTTTAAGGTCATGTGACCTTTATGTATTCAAAATTGAGTTGTTTCCTGATCGTATTTTTCCATGTTACATTCATCCATGAAAGGGAAAGACCCAATCCTTGTCACAACTTCACTTGCATCATTTTCAATTACTTCTACATTTGCAATTCCTCTAGTAACACCTGTTCTAACCCAACAACCTTATGACTTGATGTACTTCCTTCTTGCACAAATTATTTTATAGCCAAGGACAATCTACTCCATATGCTTGATGCAGAACCCACATTGTTGTTTAGTGGCTTGCTTTGTTGTCCAATGTTTCTAGTCTCAAGACTGTGCTTATTGTACCAGTTCCAAGCCTGCTAGTCCACTGTTACTGTAGATTCAAAACTAACATGTATTCTTCTGTGAATCTGAGTCAACATCAAGTATTCTTGTGTCATCTACCTCAATGGTATGTTAGTCTTTATTACTAATGTTATGCCTCATTGCTTAGCCTTTATTACTCATCAACCTTTCTTCCTATTGTTAAATGTGAAACTTTCTTAACCTTCATGACAATGAAGGTCTAACTTACATTTATTGGTACTGCATATTTTGCACCTCAATATATTTTACTAATATTACTAATAGATAGTTTAAGTTAAATATAGATTAAGACATCTAATGAAAAGTTAAAATAAAATAAAATTCTTGTGCATTCAAGACTTAGTGTGGTATGAAAATATTGATTGCAATGAATTCACCCCATATTTTATTCTTAAGGATATGTTAAGTATTTGTTTATGATAAAATATATTTAATATGAGTTTTGATTAGACATTTAATACTATTTTTATTTATCTATCTAACTGTGTTGGTATAATTTATTTTGTAATGATAATTGATTATACATGTTTAGGGGTGTTATAATTTTTTTTATATATAAATGCATACATATATATTTATCTCTAGTCTAAATTTTAGATCATTCAAATGTTTGTAGTAAGAAAATGATTAGAATGAGTCTTTTTAATATCGATTTGGTTTAATTTGATATTTCACTTCATCAAACCATTAAAAATAATTATAATTGGCACCAACAATCAAAACAACAACGAATCTTGAAAAAAATTAACAATCTTTAAAAGCTAACAATCATTTTACATATGAAATGACACATCCCAATTATTTTTATATTATAATACTTAGATGATATAAAGTTAAAAAAAAAACAAATTATGTATTATAATACAGATGGAAAAACATAATTAATTATTTTTTAAATTAGTTAAATCAGCTAAAAATAATAAATTTGTGAATAGTTTGTATCATTCTTTCAAAGTTATTACAGACTTTGTACGCTGAGTCAATATAAATAAATTCAAGAAAAACATTTTATTGATACATTTCAAATATACTTAGCATATCATTCAATTTAACACAAAAAGAAACACAAATTTTGAAAATGTTCGTATAATCACGGTTTTTTAGATAATTGAATAATTTTTCTTTATTTTAAAATAATTAAATAATTTCTTTAAAATAAAAATTATATAATTTTTTAATAAATTGTACTATTTTTTATGTTTAATTAATTCATAAAAATGATAAAATTATAAAAGTGATAAATTTATAAAATATTATATATTTAATGTAATAAAAATGTAAACATATTATTAAGGACACGTGTTTTAGTTAATAAAATTATTATATTATTATAATACAAAATGATCTATATAATTTTGTATTAGTATAGTAGTGAACTAGTATATAATAAAGTACTCTGTTCTAACATAACATGATCCCATGACATTCCTTCAATTTGATAAATAAGAGTAATGGCAAATGCTTGGTATCAAACATTATTAGTGGCAGTTCTGGCATGGGGATTGGCCACGTGGAGAATCCGTTACGAATACCACGTGGAGAATCCGTCACTCACACGCTATTGGTGTGTTGGCTGGTTGCAAAAGGAAAGAGAATAGAGTGATGATATTTTGATAAGTAATAAATATTAATATTTATATTAAAAAATAAAAAAATAAATGCAAAATGCAAATAGTTGAATTTTTTTCAAAATTAATAGAATTATAAATTTTTAAAAATTATTAAAATAGGTGAGCATGTTTATCAAATAAACATTAATCAAGAGAAGAACACGTTTTTGAAGCTATTCCACGTTTAAGTATGCACCTTTTCTTCTCAACTCTTGAAGAGTATTAATTAATGAAGAAATAAACGCAAAAACTGTTAGGGTTTCCCTTACCGGTTTCTGCAATAAACCTTCCCGTGAAGGCGAAGCCCCTTCACGTTCTTTTTTTCTTCGTCATTGTGCTTTTTCCACCCCTTTCCCCCCTAATTCCACGTCCTTCACCTACAAATTATTCATCCCTTGCAGGTTTCTTTTTTCTCGAATATTTCCGTGCTTGTTATTCCCCTGTTTCACGTAACTGCATTTGATCTATGAGATATTTCGCTCATTACGAATACTTGTGTGCGCATGTTACTCTCGAGTTGTATGAACATTGAATAATAGTATAAATATATACTTGTACCGCACAAATGATTTGTATTTTAAAGTGATTATATGCATGTTGATTTCCTTAGTGATGCCAACTTTTTGTGTAGTTTCATTCATGGATTGTTTTCGGGCTTCTCTATTATGCTGTTTTGTCTACTATCTTGACTCGAGGTGAAATCCATTGTGTTTGGCTTAAACGGTGATGAGGTTACAAATCTATGGTTCCATAAACAATGTTAGTCTGTTTGGTCATATATATGAAATATCTGTTGTCAATAGGTGCATAAGTTTATTCAGTTTTACTATTTAGTGTTTATTTGAAACCTGTTCAGTTGAACTTAATGCCAATCCATCCTTCCCTTTCCTTCTATGTTAGTAATTTACTGCACAAGTTTTTTTTTTAACCCTTTTTATGTTTTCCGGTTTCCTTATCCTACCTTTTAGTTACGTACACTACCAGCTTTAACTACGATTTCATGAAAACAGAGTAGAATAGTCAAAATATCATATCTATGAAATATATAGTCTCTGGTATTCCTTGGTGAATTTCGTGAGGGTATTGATTATTATGATGAAAGGTTTATAGTACTTGATCCCATGTTGCTTTGCATTTGAACTTCACTTCTCTTCTCTTGGTTGGTCTTGGTGTGTGTAAGCTTCAGATGAATGATCATTCTTTTTTATTTCAAAATTCTTTGCTTCTCGGTATTTTTTACTATTGTTTTTGAGGTTAAATTGACACAGGTTAGGATGCAACTTAACCAAATAATTAAAGGAAAGAATACATGGTGCATTCCTGAACTTGTCGTAAGAAATCCATATTTACTGGGGCATTAATTGGAATATTATTGATTCAGGTGATGGATTTGATTTGGATGTCTTGTGTCATTCTTCTTGGGTAATGAGATCTAAAGTTTTGCTCAGTAGGCAGAGATGGACATTGCTTCTCTTTTAACCTCTGCTGGAATTAATATTGCGGTGTGCGTGGTGCTCTTTACACTTTATTCAATATTAAGAAAACAGCCCAGCAATGTCAATGTGTACTTTGGAAGAAGGTTAGCTTCCAGGCGTTCAAAAAGCCGGGATCTTTGTTTGGATAGATTTGTTCCCTCTCCTACTTGGGTAATGAAAGCATGGGAAACGACTCAAGAGGAAATGTTGACTACTGGTGGCTTGGATGCTGTGGTTTTTAGCAGGATGGTTGTTTTCAGGTTGCTCAATCATTTTAAAATTGAAACTTTTCAAAGCTGCATGTAATGCTTATACTATAGTTTTAATCTGAATTCCACAAATGCCACCACTTAATAAGGGAAATATATATTTTTTATCAATAAAAAATTAATTAAATTAAATAGAAAATTTAATGTATATTTGCACAAGAGAAGGTAAGCATCTCCTCACCAAAAAGTTTCAGCCCAACAACTAGTCTATTTACATCCAAGAAAAGGTTTTCCAAAACCTCCATATAGCTTAAGAACTATAACAGGTGCAGAACATGATAAACTAACAGAGATTTGCACCTGCAAGCATCTCCCTAGCTCGGATATTTCTTCCGGCCTTGGAGCTATAATCAGAGAAGACTCCGTAAGAAAGAATGTACAGTACATAGACCCTACCAGCCACAAAAAATTCAGAGCGAAGATATCTTAATCCTAGATAAGTAGAAGTGAATAGATGGTATATTGTTAGGCTCAATCATTATGATATTAGGCACTGGCATTATGCACCACAAAACTCTATGATCAATATTTGTTAAAATGCTGAATGTGAGCACAGCATTTTTATGATTTGTTTCTCTCTTGTATATAAATGAAGATAATCAATTTGTACAATAATAACTGGAACTGAGACTTGTGCTCATAGAAGAGATACTGCGTTGACTATATATGATGCTTAATTGATATAGGTATGTCAGTTTGAGTCATCAAGTCACTAAAATAACTTTTTGTAATATTAAACTCAAGTTTGCGATGGTCCTTCTATGGAGTTTTACGTCTTTACTAATTTCAGTATGGTAAATTTACTTGTTTCAGTTTGTTGAGTTTACTTTCTGCACTATTTTATGTTACTCAAATTAAAACCACGCCCTAATCTTCCACTTAAAAGTACATATAAAAATGAAAGAACTAACTTTGTTGTCCATTTTTGTGGTTTTGGTGCTTTACTAACTATTGGTATCAATTTTTCTGTTTCAGTATTAGAGTATTTTCTGTTGCTGCTATTATCTGCACTATTCTTGTGCTTCCAGTGAATTATTATGGTCAGGACAGAATACATAAGAATATACCTTTCGAATCACTGGAAGTATTTACCATTGAGAATGTTAAAGAAGGATCCCAGTGGTATGAACCCGTTACTTATATTCTACATGGAAATTTCCATTATGTCAAATAGTCAATATTGTGTTGAAGCTGAGAAAACAATGAATAAAGATCAGAAAAAAGAAAGTGATTTCTCCAATTAATGCTCTGAACACTTTTGGATCTGTCATGTGATTATGTTATTTCAAGTTATTTCTAATAACTAATAAAGTCTCTTGTAAGTTAAGGAAATTAAGTTTTTTATTAAAAAATATATATTTAAGTTTGACTTAATTCTACAAAATTATATTATTAAAATAAAATTTATTTTTCATTTATATACTATAATTTTGTTTAATATCTTGTTGTGAGCTCCATTTACTTTAAATTCATTTATAATTTTTCAAATACTGGGTAGAAAGTAAAGAGATGTAGATAAAAGAAAGTTGAGAATAGGAGTAAATTTACTTAACTTTAGAAAGTTTTTGTTGCCTCAAAATTTAAAATATGCATTCTAAATTAAAATTATTAAAGTGAAATTAAAGCTTATTTATTATTAAATTGGGAAAGCTTAACCTTCTCCAAAAAGCAACTAGAATTGTTTCAGGACGCAATCATTCTTTTTTTTTTTTTCACTCCCATTTTAGATGATAATGTGTGAATAATGAATGATTTCAATCAGGAATATTCCTACAAACTTCTTACTTATTGATTGTATTTATTCTTTTGCTTGATCTCAGGCTTTGGGCACATTGTCTGGCATTATACATCATAACTTTAACAGCTTGTACTCTTCTTTACTCTGTAAGGACCTGTGACATGCGACATTAATTCACAAGATTAATTTCTTTATTTGTTTTCAGAGTAAACTATGATTTACTTTTCAAATGTTTAAATGACTAACGAAGTGGAAATAATATACAGGAATACAAAAGCATTACTAATTTGCGGCTAGTACATATTACTTCATCGCAGCCAAATCCTAGTCATTTTGCAATTGTTGTCAGAGGAATACCCTGGTCTTCGGAACAATCATACTGCGAAACAGTGAAAAAGTTTTTCTCATTCTATCACCCCACAACATATTTGTCGCACCAAGTTGTGTATAAGTCTGGTGTAGTGGAGAAACTGAAGGTTTGTCTCTTTTTAAAATATTTCTCTGTTTATTAGTGTCATGCTATATTAATATTTCTCTAGTTTTGTGAGAATGCTATTTTAGTAGTGACGGGAATATTTGATAACGGGAAAATGGGAGAATGAGGTACTTATACAGTTGATCACTTCTAGTTCTTTTGGCTTAGGACTAACTTTAGAACAATAGCCCTATTTATCTCCGTACTACTCTAGACTTATCTCCTAAAGAGATCTTTGTAAAACATGCTTCTACAATGTCTCTTTAGAATATGCTAAACATATTTCGAAATTGGGCTTTGTATTACGAAAACTGAAGTCCAAAATCAAGTTTATATTTCAAAATTCCCTTTGTTTACTACTTGATCATTAGTCTTCACGTATTCTAGTTACGCATCCTTTGTGGCAATGCACTCGAACGTGGTAGGAGTGCGCATCAATGTACTTGATCATGGTAAACAGAATTGAGTTTTTTAACAAAAGATATCATTGACTTGTTGTCCACCAAAATCGTGGTTGGCTCTTCTTGTGATAAATCCAACTCCTTTAAGAGATTTTGTAACTAGATTGAATGGCAAACACAGGTAGCAACCACATATTACAATTCTCATATGGAAAGAGTCATAATTGTTTACTTCTTTGACATCCATGTCTCCCATGTAAAACACAGAGCCAATTGTCCTTTTGTGGTCATCCATATCTCCTCTCCAGTCACTATCAATGTATAAAAGAAGCTTGTAATCATCAGAGAATAGTACTAGCCAAAATTTATTGTTCCTTAATTCTCTTTTGTCGTCTTCCAGTAATTTTTTGTTGGATCCTTCATGTAACGTAAGGTTCTACTTAAGTTCCTGAAAAGTGTTGGATCCAGTCCCTCCTTGTGTTTCTTTAGCTTCATTTCACATTCACATTCTATTGGTGTATCGACCAAACATGTTGCTTTACATATTGTCATCTTTTTCTTGAACTTCTTGAACATGCTTGGATTGCTACATTGAAGATCAAGTTATCTATATTTAAGCGCACAATTAAAACACTACTATTTTGGTCTTTGATATGTAAGTTGCTTTCGATATCTTCTCATTATAATAGTGATTTAATTGTTGTTAGATTAGAAAAAGAATATATTTGTCTCTCAAGAAAGAGTCTTTCAAACTATCAATTTGAGTTTTGAGAGAATAACTTCATTTTCGCTTCAATAATGATCTCTCACAAGTGTTGGATCGAGTATTTATTACTAACAAAAAGTTATAAAAATAAAAAATTCACTATTTGTGACTTAATCCACTTAATTCTTTCTTATAAAACACTAGTTTAAAAAATCTTTCTCAAAACAATTATTCCTATAGAAATCAAATTCTTCAATTGTGATTGGGTTCACCTAGACTAAGTCACGGGACAATTGCTTAACCAACAATAATTTCCTCTAGAATAATTGTCTTATTAAGAATTGAACTTATAACACTGACTCTAATACCAAACACTAAAATTTAATGATCCATTTTACCTCCATCACACAAGACAATTGATATTACCAACAAGAATAACTATTTCCCGAATACACTATATAGAGTCTTCATCACACAAGGCAATTGATATTACCAACAAGAATAACTATCTCCCGAATGCACTATCTAGAGTCTCCATCACACAAGACAATTGATATTACTAACAAGAATAACTATCTTCCAAATACACTATGTAAAGTCTTTATCTTGATGATCCAATTGTCAATAGTTGCTCTTATTGAGAATTACGACTAGGAATGGAACCATACTGCTACTTTGCCATCTCTTTAGATAGGATCTTCAAGCTCTAATTCCAATTTGTTGAAATGATATTTTAATAAAGGAAATATTTGAGAATGTTGAAATGATATCTTAATAATGAAGGGATTATTTGAGAATGGGAAAGACTAGAATTTTGGAGGGAATAATTTTGTCATATTTGATCACTTCAAAGTATTTTGAACTTGACACAAACTCTAAGAAAACCACCCTATTTATACTAGTGGCTCCTCATAAACCTATAGTTAGCATTTTGCCAACACATACTTAATCTAATGGCTGCAAGTACCTTTCTTGACGTTATCCACAAATACTAGCATATAGATAATTCTACATACTACTCTAGAATGATCTCCTAAAGAGATCCGTTTTTAACTTGCTTCTAAAATGTCTCTCTAGAACATGTTAAACCAACATTTTAGGCTTTTTGTTAAGACAACTAAGGCCCAAAATCGAGTTTATATTTCAAACAGTTTTTGTCTCTATTTTAATTTGTCATATATAAGTATTTTCATAACAGTTAATGCTAGATAAGAATTCCATTATTTGGTTCAAGGTGAATTAACTTGTATCAAGGCTTAGGGAAATAAGTTTCTTTTTTTTCTTTAATTTTGTCATGCTTTGCAATTTATTGGGTTATTTGGTGGAAATTTTTTCCTGTACTTATTTTTCTTAATCTTTCAAACCCAGGAACTTTCAGTTGAGATAGGGTTTCTTTCTTTTCAATATTTTGATATACGCCTCATTTTGCATTTTGATGTCCTTTTTGAGATGACAAAAATATCATCAAAGCCTTTCAAGGCTATGCAATACAGAATTAGTTAAAAATTTGTGCATAAAATTATCAAGAATAAACTCTTTCAGGAGTTTAAGGTATTGGTTAAGACTTATGAATGATCTTATTGGTGCCCCCATGAAACAAGAGTCCTTGAAGTGGAACTACTAAATTCTATTTTTGTTTAGAAGAATTGAAGAAGCAATGGACACGTTGTCGTAGATTTTATGGCATTATGTTACAAACCAATGCTCTAAAAAACTCAAGTTATTAAATGAAAGCTTATAAATAGTTATTACGGTCATAGTTATTGAATGTTTTTCATGGTCGTAGTTACCTGTGGCATGCTTCAGTTCCTGAATTTTTTCGTGGTCATAGTTATTGAGTTTCATTTGTATAAAGTCAGTGGGATTTCTCAATATCTATGACATCTTTCCCTATTTCCCTATTTAAGTGGGGTAACTGGGCTTTTATTTTTTATTCAAGAAGTACAAGTGCGTAATACTTCTCTTTTGTTTTGTGATTCTAGGGTTGTTATATGTCACTTGTGGTCTTAAAAAAATCTTTCTAAAATAATATAAACTTTTCAAGCATTCTTCTGTGTGTTGACATTACTGTTGTTTAAACTTTTGTTTTTTTAATCTTTTTCTGCTAGGATGATGCAGAATATATGTGTAAAATGCTCAGTTCTGGTTGTGGTTCAATGGAACAGACGTGTAAGCCAAGCTTTACGCAATGTTACTTTTGTGGAGGATCCACTAATTCTTTTAAGATTATTTCTAATGAAACTGATAGTATACATGGAAGAACAAGCTACTCTGACGTGCATTTAAATGGAAGAAAAAAGGTCAATTTTCTGGCTGGATTGATTTTATAATTACAATATTAATAATATGTTAACCCTTTTCATTATTGTGATCTAGTGAACTTCCATGATAAGAATTTTCTTGATCTAATATGATATGTGAAACCTCTTAAATTAATCTAGATTTGATTTTTAATGATTCACTTAATATTTTCTCTTCTGCCGCATTGTCCAATTTAAACCTTATAAACAAGTATCAACTATTTCCAGTAGATGTTTGTCTAGGCCTCCCAACATCATTTATAATGACCTACATAGAAAAGGCAACCTCGAGGAACATCATCAAAGAAGCTTCACTTTTTAAGTCTGTAGAACAAAAATCGTTCTTGTACCAGCTCCCCAACCAATTTGGCTGATTAGAATGAATTGGTTCTTTATTACACAGTATTTAAGCCTATTTCTTTTTAACTGTTTAAGAGCTTGATCTTTCTTTATCTTAAAATAATTGAATTTTAGTATATATTTTTATATAAGGTTGCGCTGGTTCAGCATATATTTTGCGCTGGTTTGTTACTTCATCTCATGCTTTTTATATGCGTTTGATTATATCTCTAATTTGTGTGTCCAGATATTTGGTGGTGGTCTGATACGTTAAAATACTTGTAATGTCTACTACTTGTGTATTATTAAGCCACGAATTAAGCAGTCATTACCGGGAGATATTTGTTTTGCCACTGTAATTATAGAAGTACATATATAATCGCTCTGGTTTTGTCCTAGAATCACAGTTTATGTCATGTGTCAAATTTCTGCTCATTTAATAAACAAAATATGCACATGCTTGGACTCTAATACAGGAATCTGCAGCTGCTTTCGTGTTCTTTAAAAGTCGTTATGATGCTCTTACGGTTTCTCAAAGTCTTCAAACATCAAATCCTATGTTATGGGTCACAGAACTAGCTCCTGAACCACAGGATGTTTACTGGCCCAACCTTTGCATACCATACAAGCAACTTTGGATCCGTAAGCTATTTACATTTGCTGCTTCTGTCACCTTCGTCCTTGTATTCCTAATCCCTGTCACATTCGCACAAGGATTGACTCAACTGGAGAAGCTTGAGAAAATGTTCCCTTTTCTGACAGGAATGCTTCAAAAGTAAGATGTTCATCGGACAACATTTTCCCAATATTTATGGATTACAATTTTGAAACAAATAATCATGCATGAAAAGTTAAATGTGGAACTTCATTTAAGAAACCCTCTCTCTGACGGTCCATTATATAAGAATCTACCTGCCACAAATTCCTTTTTGCACATTTCAATATTACTAAATTATCATATGCTGTGAAGCCTGTGACTTGCAATATGCAACAATAAATAATGATATAGAAGAATTTGTTCCAGCTTCTAGATCTTCAAAAAAAGCTTTTAAAAAAAATACAAAGCTGTGATTCTTGCTTGAAATGTTTTCATTTAGAATGATCAACTCAATTGATTGACTATGTTGAACAGTGGTTAATGAGTAACCCCACTTATTGGCTTAACTATTTATTAGTCCAATCTTAAAGTAGAAACAATTTTAACATACGAAGAATTCATTCTTTGTAATTTCTCCTAGATTTTATTTGTCATTCTATTAAGATTATTTGTTATTACCATCTGCTCTGTTTGTTTTCCTGTTTGTGTATTTGAAATACTTGTCAAAGAAAATAATTACAACGAGAAGGGTGGATGGATAAAACAAAACATTAAATAACACAGAAAGAATAGTAAATTAACGCAGCAAAGCTACCCAATCCCTCCCTATTTCTGCTACGGAAATCTCATTCAAAGACCCAATTTCTGTACAAATAAAAGCCATGTAATCTTATTGAAAATGAAGAGTAATGCAATATGTATCTCATTTCAAACATGAGTTACACATAAATTAATGAATGTCACAACATTGTTTTTCTGTAAGTCGCATTTTCTTGTAAAGCGGGAATTGTTATAAATTGTAGTTGATTATTGTTTGTGCAGAGGATGTGGAAGTTTAGCTTGGAAATTTAAATCTTAAGCCGTTTTAAAAATTATTGTAAATTGAACAAGCAAATATTTATTTTGCAGGAAATTTGTGATTCAGCTGGTGACTGGTTACTTACCAAGTGTGATTTTGGTTTTATTTTTATATGCTGTTCCACCAGTGGTGATGCTATTTTCAACAATGGAGGGATGTATTTCTCGTAGTGAAAGGAAGAAGAGTGCATGCTCCAAAGTTTTGTACTTCACAATTTGGAACGTGTTTTTTGTTAATGTTTTTGCCGGGTCTGTTATCAGCCAACTTGCAGTCTTTAGTAGTCTTACAGAATTACCTGCCCAACTTGCCAAGGCTGTTCCAGCGCAGGTGATATGCCATATTTATTATACCTGGCAAATGCCTATCGAAAATTACGTATCCCTTGTGTGCATTTCACTTGCATAAAAGTTTCTTAGAACAAATGAATCATTAATTCTTCACTTTAATGTGACTTTTTCATGTCATACAGGCTACCTACTTCACAACATATGTTTTATCATCTGGTTGGGCAAGTTTGGCATTTGAAATTATGCAACTCTTTCCGCTATTTTGCAATCTGTTCCAAAGATTCATACTTGGGTACAATGAGGATACAATGAATGGCGACCTAACTTTTCCATACCATACAGAAGTTCCAAGGATCTTACTGTTTGGATTCCTTGGCTTCACCTGTTCTATTCTGGCACCCCTAATATTGCCCTTCTTGCTGTTTTACTTTGTACTCGCATACCTTGTTTACCGAAACCAGGTTACTAGTTCTTTCCACTTTTCCTCCTCTTTATTCTATTCATCGTCAAGTTAAATTGCGCCAATTCTTTTATATATATACATAAGCATTTACCTTATATGGGTGTTGTATATTTATTTTACTCTGTTTTATTTTGGGCATTGATAGAGACTTGGAATCCCTTTCCTACTTGACATTTTCATGTGCTGACAATTTTCAAGCAATTTTATATTGTGAGATTTATGCAATTAATATTTATCGGATAATATGAGATTAGGGGTTAGAAATCCACAGTTGGTGTCACCTTGGTTGAATGCATTTTCTTTTACCATGGTTTAGTGCAATATCAATGCATCATTTGGAAATCGAGGTTTTATTCTGACATCCCTGTAGTTTATCTTGTGAAAGCAGCAACTATTTCCCTGTCAATTTTTATACGGAAAAACGTTTAGCAGGAGCATGAATGCATTAAACCACCTCATTTTAGGATGAAATGCCTCAGAATGGTATTGTTGCACAAGGTATATAAATGAATATGATGGTTACGAGAAGCTGAGACAAATCATAGGACAGCTAACATAGTTCAAACCAAGGTGCGCGATTTTGAATCTGGCTTCAAGGTGGAAAATATGAACATAATCTGAAGGGATTCTTGGCATAAGAGAAAATCTGGAACTCAAGTGAATGCTTATTGGTTGTACGTATACTAATTTCCTTCCTTTGGACTATAAAGAACAGTCAGATTAGTCACCTGAAGATATCAGTCGGATTGAGAATACAATCATAGAAAATGATTTGCCTTCATCATTTTCTAGGTCATGTCAGAAACTTTAGAAATAAGAAACCTTTTGCGTATGGTTTGATTAATTGATTGCAAAGCTGGATATAGAATTTGATTATTTTGTGTACTATGTGTGGCAATTTCTTCACTTTAATCCACCTAGTGCAGTTTCGTAGTGAAAATTTTATACTCTACCTTCAGTGACACCATGACATGAATGAACTTTTAATGTTTGGTAGTAAATTTTTATAATGATAGAAAAAAAGGTTGGACTTAACACTTGCATTTTCAGATTCTGAATGTATATATTAACAAATATGATAGTGGGGGACAGTTATGGCCCATTGCTCACAACACAACGGTCATTTCGTTGCTCGTCGCTCAAGTTATTGCACTTGGGGTGTTCGGAATAAAAGAGGCACCGATTGCATCAGGATTTACCATTCCATTGCTGATTTGCACCGTTCTATTTCACCAATATTGTAGGGAACGATTTTTGCCAGTATTTAAGAACAACGCAACACAGGTGCTTGAACTTAATTAATTACCCTTACAATTCCTCCACCACTCTATTCCTTTGTAAGAAGACTACTTGACTTGTTGTTTGTTTTAGGTTCTTATCGACATGGATAGGAGAGATGAGCGTTGTGGGAAAATGGAACAGATTTATGAACTAGTGAATTCAGCGTATTGCCAGTTTTCTGGTTCTACTCAATCCGAATGTTTCAGCAGTCATCAAGGGGAGAGAGAACTTGATCGAACTCCAAAAGATATGGAGACAGGTTTGCTTCCATTTTCAGTGGAGGGATTTCAGTGAACATATGAATTTAAGGATATTATTTGATATATGATAGTTTTGACATTTTTGTTTATTTTGATTTTTCAGGGAAAGAAAATAGGCAAGAAGATATATCATGGCCACCAGTTCTTCATAGTTTCGATAAACCGGTAATAGGGGGGAAGTAATTTTAGTTTTTACAGCCGCTGTAGAATCGTGGTGTTCCCAAAAGGGGACGGAGCATGATGCATCAACAATTTTGATAAAAAAAATGGGTTCCAAATACCTCCCTACAAAACAGGATTTGGCTTGTCCCTCAAAATTTCAGCTGTGCCACAGCCACCGCCAATTCTCACTCAAAAATACAAAATCTAATATTCTGCTTAGTCATAACTCTACACTTCATTTATTTCTTCCTTGCTATTATGCTTTCGTCCGAGAGATCAACCACCAGGATCTAACCTCCCCATTTTTAACGTAAATAATCTTCATCATAGTTAAGGAAATTTAGGGAAACCCTACTTCATATGGAAATCCGATAAACTAAATTCAACTGAACTATAAAAAAAATAGTTTTTTTTACTAAATATTAAATTATTATTTCGTTAAATGTTAAAATACTGATTTTAAAAACAAAATATTATATTCTATAAAGTAATAATTTATTTATGTATCAATTCAAGAAAAAAAATGTGACCGCCTTTTAAGTTTATATCTTGAAAAGTTTTCCTTTTGTTGATGATTTTTTTTTTATATTAAAATTTTGATAATTCTATAAATTTATTAGATATAATTTGTCTATAAAAAAATTGTGGTTATGCATCAGTAATAAATAAGTTTTTTAAATTTGAGTTGAAAGGAATTATATTTCTTTTTTACTTTTCAGTGTATAATAAGAATGCAATTTAAATAATTCGATTTCCAGAAAGAAAATATAATAGAAATTTGGTTATTTTCTACTTTATTTTGGAAAAATATTTTCTAGCTTAGTTTTAGTTTTATAAAAATTAAATTAATTTAATGAAGTACTATTTTTTTCAGTTTAGTTTCAATTCAACTTAAAAGCATCTAATAACCTATAATATAGTTTCATTTAGGTTTTTAATATAAGAATAGTTATTAAACTTATAAAGAAATTAATTCAATTCAATTTTAATTTTAATTTTATAATTTAATTTAGTTTTTTTTTTCTTTTAAACTAAACTACTTCCTAATTGTAAATACAAGTAACCTGAACGAAATAAAAGTTAAACATGATACATTAATTTTAAAAAAATAATCTGTATATATTATTTTTAATTAATTTGTTTAAAATATTAGTGGTGAGCATCTAACAGTTTTGTTATCTTAGTGTAGCAAATACTTTATTTATTTTTCGCAATAATTTTTATTCTTCAATTTAAACATATAATTTTTAATTTAAGAAATACTGTACATATTAATTATCATTATCTACGGAGGGCGATTTTTGGTACTAATAATCCATGCTTTAACATAATAAAAGTAGGCAAATACACACATCACACATTAGAAGTAACGCAGTTTCTTCCTGCACCCCTACATTTTTCTTCCTGCACCCCATAAGGTTGCGCAAAGACAAAACTGTCCCTATATATAAACTGTACATTTTTTTTATTCCGGATTATGAAATCCGGTAAATTTTCGGATTGGCACTTCCGGTAAATTTTCAGATTGCCGCATCCAGTAATCTCCCAGATTGATGCTTCCGGTAGTACATGAATGATAGTGTTAATCCAAAATAAAAAAATGCAAAACATCCATGATTGAAAAAATCATTCCGGATCCACCAATCCATAATTCAAAATATGCATTCTGGATTCAGAAATCTATAATTGAAAAAAATCATTCCGGATCCACCAATCCATAATAGAAATTAGGCTTCCAGATTCAGCAATCTGAAAATCAATAATTTATGCAAACTTTGCTTCCAGAACATCCCTCATCCAGAATGCAACATGATTCACTTCTGGATTGATGAATACGTAGCACACTCCCAGATCCCGAAATTGTGGGGGTCAGTTTCGGAATTTACAAAATTTTGGGGGTGCAGGAAGAAAAATGTAGGGGTGCAGGAAAAAACTACCTAGAAGTAGAAGAAAAGAGCAGGAGAAATCCAAACTTTGAAGAGGCCGAAGCAGAGTTAATGGGCCTTGTATTGTTCTTCTCCCAAGCATTTTGTACCCAATATTTTTGCTTCTTGCACTCATTATAAATGTGAAAAGACCAAAATACTTATCTATCTTATTATCTTCCTTCCCTTGTGACCTTGTCCGCGACTGCAACGCCTTCTTTTCCTCTAACGACTGCCATAATAAAATTATTATAAAAAAATTATTTTAATTCTTCAACTTTATATATCATTTTCTTAAATAAAACAAAATTAAATTTTGGTATTATTTATAAAATAATTTTTTTAACTATATATTTTTATTTTGAAAAATATTAATTATCATGTTTTTAAAAAAATTAGATTAACAACTTTAATTGAGATAAAAATATACTAAAATTATCAATCTAGTGTCTAATTTTATTTAAATTGAAGTTGTTAATCCGGTTGACAACTTTAATTAAAAAAAAAAAAAAATACAAATTAATGAATTTAATTGATGTTATTTACATCATTGACAATTTTGACTAAGAAATATATTTCTGTAATTTTTTCTACATTTGCCTTCTTAAATCTCAAAATAAAGTGCCCCATTTGGATAGAATTTCCCTATTTTTTATACTTTATATTGCAATGAACTTTTGAATGTTTATATTTTATACTTGTACTCACATCTTCTTTAACCTTTTAAGATAACCGATATAGAATAAATGTAAACAATAGAAGATGTTACATTCCAAAATTAATATAATGTGAAAAAAATATTACAAAAAGTGTCGAAAAACTTCCATTTTCCTCTAAATATTTTCCAAACTAAATTTTAATACTTACCACAGATTTAAGTGGAGACCTTGTGTACTCTGCAAACACTTTTTTCTAACCGCAAGAATCATTCACCGATAGTTACCACCAAAGGAAAACAATAAATTTTCATTATTGTTTTAAAAGAGGAGGCAATGTTGTCAAATATTTCAAGTAAAAGAACCAAAAACAAGTACCGAAATTGCCGAAGACCCAACATTATGCTCCAAATCATAAATCACATATTTTAATTTGTTTTGTCTTTCTCATTGGCCTTAAAAAGAGAGATGGGTGTTAACCATTTGTGATATCATAGCTATACTCTTAAGAGTTTTATTTATTTGGTAAATGTTAAATTTTAATAGCCTAGTTTTTGTTAGCGATCGAAAAACTTATTTATTTGGTAAATGTATTTTTTACTTATATATATATAACTAAATTTTAATCAAAATCAAGATATAATTTTCTTCTGGAATGAACAAGGGTTGAATACAACAATTGTAACATGAGTAATGTCACCATGTAAGACCCAATTGAAACGTCGTTGTCCAACAAGAATACATACAGATCCACCCACCGAAAATGCAAAATGATTTATGAGAGCTGAAATGTATCATAATCTTTATTAGCATGTGTTTGATACTAAAATTAATTAATTAAAATATTAGAGAGAAAATACCCTTGAAGATAAATGGGCACACCTAAGCACTTCCAGAACAATAGCAAAGCTAAAGAAATGTAAAGGTGAGCGATTGTTGTTGAATGTGTATTGCATAGGAGATAAAAGTCTATTAAATAAACATGCTTAAACATTGTGAGTTTCAATATAAGTTTGAATCCACCCAAACCTATGAATGTAAGTTTGAATTCAAACTTCATTGTCAGAAAGAATCTTTGTGATTATTGTACCCATACCAAAGTAAAAATTGTAGCAATGTGAAGATAAAGTTTTCAGCAAAGTGTAGGCTAGGCATTTGATGTGAGGAAAGCATGGCTTGTGAGAAAATAAAGTTGGTGGTGCACGGTCTTGCAATTGAAGTTGCTAATGGTGTGTGAATTTTTTTTATTTGGTATCTTTGCTAAGTTGCCAATGGTGAAGGTATCTTTGAATAAAAGTTCTTCCAAGTTGCTAATAGTGAAGGCAACTTTGAATAGAAGTTCCAAAGTTGCTAATGGTGAATGCAACTTTAAATAGAAGTTGTCAATGGTAAAGGCAACTTTGAATAGAAGTTGTAGCAAAGCTAAAGAAATGTAAAGGCGAGCGATTGTTATTGAATGTGTATTGCATAGGTGATAAAAGTCTATTAAATAAACATGCTTAAACATTGTGAGTTTCAATATAAGTTTGAATCCACCCACACCAATAAATGTAAGTTTGAATTAAAACTTCATTGTCAGAAAGAATCTTTGTGATTATTGTACCCATACCAAAGTAAAAATTGTAGTAATGTGAAGATAAAATTTTCAGCAAAGGGTAGGCTAGGCATTTGATGTGAGGAAAGCATGGCTTGTGAGAAAATAAAGTTGGCGGTGCACGGTCTTGCAATTGAAGTTGCTAATGGTGTGTGAAAATTTTTTATTTGGTGTCTTTGCTAAGTTGCCAATGGTGAAGGTATCTTTGAATAAAAGTTCTTCCAAAGTTGCTAATAGTGAAGACAACTTTGAATAGAAGTTCCAAAGTTACTAATGGTGAATGCAACTTTGAATAGAAGTTGTCAATGGTAAAGACAACTTTAAATAGAAGTTGTCAACTGGCTACTTTGAATAAAAGTTATCAATGGTGAATGCAACTTCTTTCAGTGGTGAATGCAACTTCTTTCAAAGTTGTTAATAGTGAAGTCAACCTTTTTTTTTAAATTGAAAAAGAATAAATGAAACAAAGTGTAGTGTGTCGTCATGGTTTTCTATACACATTTGTAGTTGAGGATTTGACTTGTTAATAAAAATTTCAATAATTATGTTTAAATTAGATTTAATTCAGAAACAACATTTGTTATATAATGGAATAACAATGGAGTCTTGTAGTGTTGCACTCATCATTTGTTCTACATTTTTTCTTGTCTTAATTCCTCTATCCAAGTAAAAAACAATTGTGGAGAAGGTTTATGAGATACATTATTTTCTCCTTCTAGTGTAAAGTTTAAAAAAAAATCGTAAAGGTAATGTATAACACTCTTGTTATCATATTCTTTCCTCCTATTGTATAAGGTAATTTAATTTCTTTTAAAATGCAGATGGACACATGGAATGTCGGTGGAACATCACTAAGCCAACATGAAGAACCAATAGTTAGAGGACATCGTAGACGACAAAAGTGAAGATTGATAGAATTACGACTTTGATTTGGATGATGAAGATCAGTTCAACAAATCCTTTTCATAATATATTCCGTCTGACAGTCAATCCGGACATAACATTGACTGCGACCTCAATGAACACATGTATTTCATGTCAAAGGAGGCAACATTGAATATCGTAAAAAAATACCACATAGATAATGGTTACATATTTGTTATCATGGAATCAAAGCCAGATAGATATGTGTCTCGATGCATACATCATGATGAAGGGTGCCAATAGAGATTACGTGCATCTTTTAGTAAAATTCGAAGTCAATGGGAGATAAAGAAAATTGATGCACAACATAGTTGTTTGTCAACAAATCTTTCAACAGACCATGTTAATTTGGACTTAACCCATATTGCATCCATAAACTTCAGTAAAAGCAAACCCTTCCTCCCAATTAAAAGCTTAATTGCATAAATAAAAACATATGCATGACTATACTATCACATATAGAAAAGCTTGGTTGGGAAAACAGAAAGCTCTTGCTTTGACATTTGGGGATTGGGAATAGTCATACAATGATCTTCCTAGATGGGAATTGTGCAGTATATTGGTGCATTTAGCAATTGTGCAGTATATTGTCTCTCCTTATAATTGATGAGACATTTATAACCTGAAACATTATTGACCGCAATCGCTCAAGATGGAAATCGAAACATATTTTCATTGACGTTTGCTATTGCTGAAGGAGAGACTCAGTTGGCTTTAATTTTATTGCCAAGTCAATTTAATATCGATTATTAGAGTTGTGTGATGCACCAAGTTTTTTTTTTCTCAGCTGTGTGATGCACTAGTTACAATGAGAGAAAGTTACTCGAACTGCACTCCATCTTCCTGGCAGATGCACTAGTCATGCATCCAAATAAATAAATAAATGATACAACTTAGTCATTTCCAATGTTCATCATATTTAAAATAAATTGTTTCAATTGTAAAATCAATGCTTTCCAAGAACAATGTTATACGGATTTGATTCATTATTTACAAATATAAAAAAAATTATTAAAATTTGCATCAACTAAAAATACAAAATTTTTATATATAAACATTTCATCTATTAGAGGTAAAATATAACATTTTACGTAAATATCACTTTTATAAATAGATTTATAAGATTGAATGAAAGTTCTTCACAATTAACTTGTACCATAAGGATTTAGATAAATTATAAATAAGTTTTAATGGAAGTAAATTTTAACTTATGAAAAAATTAGTTTAATTATTTTTTTTTCAAATATATCTTTATAACTAATTTATTTTACTTTTTATACACAGTATCTCCACTTTCAAACAAGGTAAACACTGTACTAAGGAATAAAAAAATATTGGTATGAAAAAAAAATCTTAGTTTTTTAATGCATTTCCATAATATTCTTAATAAAAAAAGTTATTCTTTTAATTTTATATCTAACACAACTAAAACACTATTGATAACAAGACCCTCAAATACATTTACATCCCTTGTTTAAATCTCTACAAGAACATAATCAACTTGAAATTAGCCATAGTACTATATAAAATTGAGCACTTGTACGAAATTTGCACCTTTTTTAGAGAAGAAGAAAGAGAATAACGGGTTATCCAATAATATTTTTTTATGTAGAAGTGTTTTATTTAAAAAGTTTCACATATCTAGTGACTGAGTGGTGTCATAAAAATCTTTACACAGATAATATAAAACATTTATAAATTTAAAAAGGAAGAAAGAAGCATATATTAAACAGACTGAAGATATTAACACATGACTCGATGTGGAAAAGAATGAATGGGGATTCTAAGATAAGATATATTATTTTTGGCTCCTTTGACACACAAATAGAGTGGGCCAATGTCGGCTATGATTTTCTTGGAAAGAGTATTAAAAATTGTCTGCAGCCATTCTGATGCAACACTGTAAGAAATGCAATTAACGAACTAAACATGTTTGTCTGGTTTAAGGGACTGAAATTTATTGAGAAGTTTATTACATGTTAGTGAGTGTCATTATCAGGGAATAAAGAAAGAAGGGTTTTCCAAATTCCAATTGATTATATGATAGGAATTAAATTTGGTGAGGATCGAGAATCCAGATAGAAGGGGACTTGTTATTATAAAAACAATGACACATGAATTATGATATAAGATAAGTCGTCGTTTGGCTCTTGTCAGGGTTAGGGCATGCCCTTCCTATATGGCCTCAATCACGGATCTGTGCTAATTTCTTTTGTTTTCTTCTTCAATTATTAATTATTATATTTCTGTAAAGTATCAGCTAACTCGAAACTTAAGTTTTTAATTCCTTGTTTTTATGTTGTAGGATTGTTCTTTCATGTTTTTTCTGGCTTTGGGATATTCCTTTTTACTTTACAGAGCATAATTATTCATATTATGGACTTTCTTCAAATACTAATTGCTTATAGCTATTAAAAGCATGTGTTTTTTTGGATGTATTTTATTTTGGCGTGCCTCAATTCATTTATGTAGCTAGCTATACAAAGTTTAACTACTGGAAAGTTCAGTTATGAATGGTTTTAGAATTCATGTTTATGTGCGTGTGATCGCGTGTCATCAGTTAATTAGAACTCGATTAGGGTATTAAGGATTATTTTTTGGTATGGGCTCTCATGCATTTCTTTAGAGGTTTAGTTTGAAAATATTTTGAGCTTGGTCAAGTGTTAATCACGTTGGTTTTGTCACTTCGTGTATAAGGGTTGAAACATCCCTGAAGTATGTATAAGAGTTATGACACTCCTGAAATATCTCATTTTATTTTATTTATTATTTACTTAGAGTAAAAAAAACTTATTTCTAGAATCACTATTAAAACATTCGTTAAGCTTTTTTTTAGACCGTTATCTTCCATGAGAACGAATTTCGAACTCAAGATTATTAGGTGGACTTAAATTATAATTCTTGTCCATACTCTGAACAATTAGTTTTTACATGGCACGAATTCAACTTTTTAAATATAAAAAATAATTAATAATGTTTAATTACGTAACTGAAAAACATCTTCAAAGTCATTTGATAATTTTTCGCAATTTTAGAAATAATATGTGCATCACATGATTATCGAAGGAAATGCATAGCAAGTTGTAAACAGAAACGACTATGCCGTTTTTAAGTGTATAGTTGAAGGTTTTGCGAATCATTCGTGATGGAAAGCATTAACATGTGTCAAAGTTATCTATCAAAAGCTCATCTTTTGTGACAACCATCTCAAAGTATGAGTAAAGCAAACAACAATCATAAAGGGCAAAGGTACATTTCTAAAATACTTGTTTGACAATATACAGTCAAATTTGGTGTATTTCTATTTTGGTTAACATGTGAAATGAGTTATTGGTAGTTATCTTTGTCATTCACAAGTGGTTTATTCTTTTTTTGGGATGCAAGATTGGTTTATAGGTTTTGTTAAAAACTTTACTTTTTATACAGTTAAAACACTATCCAAGTGTTCCCTTTTAATTTAATTTATTTTTTATTAAATTTTTTTTTAAGGAAATGCATAGTAAATGGATCTAAATTTGAAATAGTTGACAAAATCATTTGGTACCCGTTTTCACATATATGTCAACCAATTCTAACAAATCATGACCATTACTTACCAGACAGTATCCATAGTCAACAAAAATTCATCTAAATAAATGTTACAACTGTAAACAACTACATATTTATGCACACGCAGTAGCCAAGACAAATTTGAGTGCTATATGACAATGACTGCTTTGAACTTTTGAGTGAAAAGTAGCAGTTGGTCCATACACTAAATATTTTGTGTTGGATGTGGTGACCACTCATGTAAAACTAAATCATCTCTTTGTTTCATCTTTTCTTTGTTTTTCACACTTGCTCAAAAGATTGTGAATAGGCAGAATATGTGAAAGTCACCTATGGGAGGTCTACAATATTCTGCGTGAACATCGATGAATGATCAAAACAGAGAACTTTTTTCAATTTTTGGGAAGAATGTTTAAATCCCACATCGGTTGAATACATCTATGCATATGATCAAAGGTTTTTCTTATATATGAATTCTCCCTTCTTAAAATAACTGTTGAAATTAGTAATAACAACTCAAACATTAAAATAAAAATAATATAATAATAAAAGATATACATACATAACTATACAATGCGACTTCTTAGTGGAAATATAAAATATTGAAACTTATATGTTTTAGTGGTTAACAACCATATCAAATGTCTAAATCTTATAAATCACAATTTTTTTTATAATACATCCAGTTAAAAAAAAGACCTAGACAATACTTATTTGAACAAATCTTTCTTATAAGAATGTTTAGAAAAGTAAGAAAAAAAAGTGAAATAAAGTTTTCCAAAAAATTAAATCAACTTAATTAATTTATAAAAACTTTTAGATAATTATTTTACATTTTAATTTTTTTAATTTGTGTATAAGATAATTTTAACTCAATTTATTTTTTTCTTATAAATATGGATGTTAAGAAACTTATCCAAAGATGTAGATAATAGTTAGAAGATACTTAGGTAAATGGTTACAACTCACAATTTTTCATACAATCGCATTATCACTCCTAATATTATTATTTTAATATTTTTCATATAATTTAATTTTAAATTTATTCTTTATTATATATATTTATTTCTAAACCCATAGGTATAATCCATAAGTATCATTTTCCATTATAAACTTTGCATTGTTACATGTAGAATGGACTAATGAAGTTTCCTGTTGTTCACTCAAAAGCTCCGATGTTAGATATGTCTGCTAAATATAGGAATTCATTCCCATGAAAGTATTACAGTGATAGAATAAGAGTGACAATAAATACATTAACTTCTATACACAAAACCAATTAATATTATTTGTTCAGTGACAATAAGCTTCAAGTTACAGCAACAGCTGGTTTCACTCACACAAGCATATTTATCAAACTTGCAATTTAACTCTGTAAAATCGCAAGAGTTTACTCCAGTGAACTCAGTGGAATCGGGAGTAAACCCGCATGACTCAAATAAACTGGCAAGTTCAGCACGAGTCAGGGAGTAAACCTAGTTGGCTTTTTTTTAATCAAAATGACAACACCAAAGTCATCTTTGGGTTATGATTGTATGGAGAAAAAGATGATTCTAGAAAGCAAATAGGGTTTGACATCCTTCTCACTTTGGTCTCATCTTCTTCCTCTTGTCACAAGGACCTTCAACCTCTTCTCACTTTCCTCACTTTCCTCGTGCAATTTCCTTGCTAACTATGACTTGAGTTTGTTTTGGATGTTTCAAGATTGGCTCATTTTCTTCCAGCTCTCCCTGATTCCCTTTCTTCCTTTTCTTTCTTTTTGCACGGCATGCGTTCTGTTGAAGTTGTTTTTTTGTTTATAAGTTTAAACAATTTTGATGCTCCTTGCTCGTTGTTGGAGTAATAGCTTCTCGTTCAGTGGTTTAGTCTGCATACTCCTTGCTGTTCATGACTTCAGTATGTTCTGCATTTTAATTATCATTTTGATGGTTATTGTTTTCACAGCAACAACACAGTTAAGTTTGTAATAACTCCCATTTCCTATTTCAATAATTCCTATTTTGCTGAAATTAAGATTTAAATGAGTGAAATTAACTACTAACTTTCTACACTTCTTGTGCTAGCCTACTTAATCATTTATTCATCGAGGTTTAATAATCTATTTTAACATGGAAATTATAATATTTTAATAATTTTTTACATAAAGTAAATATTTACAATTCATTCAGAATCTACAGAAAAAAAACTCTCATAACTTAAACTCTGAATTTGACAACCTTGCCGATAACATAGATGATAGAATATATGTAAGTTCCTTAATTATGTTCAAGTTACTTATCTATAGCCACATATATTATGCTAAACAGAAATGAACTTTTTCAGCATGAGCCATTTGACCAAAGAACATCTTGCATATAAGAGTCACATACATATATATCTTCACCTACTATGTTATCAAGGGATGACTACTGCAACTGTCCCTAGTGCTCTTTCGAACGAGAATTTAATTTTATCTTCTATAGGCATGCCTATGAATAAATAAATAAAAATGTGAAAATAAAGCATTACGTTCATGCCAGTAATAGTTAAGTTTTTCTGACAAAATGCTTATCTCCTGCAACCCTCGCAGTAACTAAAAAGGAAATGATTCCTTTGTTTGTCAGCTTAAGAATGTGAACTAATTTGCATTCTTGAACTTGGGTCCAGTGCTGCAAAATATTCAGTTAGAGCATATATTTAAACGACTCATAAAATTACAACCAAATAATACAAACAAATCAGATAAACTGCACTGCCAGTACTGATGGATCAGCACATGAGAAAGTCTGAGAAAGCAGACACATGCGAGTTAAATATAAATCTAGCTGATTTTATTATCTATATGGGAATTAAGCACTCGCTTCCCTTTTGCTAGCTTCAATTCGATACATATAATTCAAACTTCCATCAATAGAGATAACTATAATAATGTACACGATATGATGCTATTGAGTCCCCGGGTAGCTCAACTCTTGAAAACCACTTTCTCGTGGCATCTCTTGCCTCAAACCCTCGAAACTCGAAGCAACAAGAGGAGGATACATCAAAGAACTTGTCTCACCCCAATTAGTACTTTGCCCACAACATGAAGATGATGCACAACCCCCCATTATCTTATCGCTAATCATTTCCTCTCCATAGAAGAACTCCAACCCTCCTAATAACCTTTGAGAATAATCATTAGTAGAAACCATTTCCCCAATAGCTGCGGAAGCGAAACTCACTTGCCCTTGCACTAACTCGGAACAGTACGCACTCTGACCAAATTGTACTTGGCTGTTGCCAATAGAGTTCATGCATCCAGAGGAGCTAACATGTTCCTCCTCTTGAATTTGTTGTGTTGATGAGAGAGAAACGTGTGGAAACTGAAGATTCAACCCATCAAGGATGGGTTGATAATCATCGGAGAATCTCCCTCCAAGCTTGATTAGAAGTTTTCTAATAGAGTCTTGGTCATTGAAACTTGGAGTTTGACTTGTGTACGGTGAAAGTGGCAGCGCAGGAATCTGTGGCCAACAAGGCTGTTGTTGAACACTGTTTTCCTGAAGCAAGAGTGAGGAATTGCTCTCCTGCTTAACGACACCGTTTCCTTTGTTACGTGCCTGCAGTTCCTTACGGTGCTTCCCTAGAAGCTTCTTCTTCAGCCTCGTGTTCCAGTAGTTTTTTATGTCATTATCAGTTCTTCCTGGCAATTGTGCTGCTATCACCGACCACCTGCGTTGCATGACATAAAACATTCAAGCAAAAATCAAACTCTCATGTGTGAGTTTATTAAAGAAAAATATAAAGATTGTTTTTCTTTTTCACACATATATCCTCTTTCAGAAACAATCGTGGTTGGAACTTAAAGACTTAGTCAACCTTAAAACTTTTGACACCTCTTCAAAGATATTTTTTGTGACTTGCCTCCTCATATAGATTCTGACAGTGCTGTGAACTGAATCACACTTACTGAGTTACATACTTAGATTATATTGCAAAACACTACCTGCTTCCAATGCTAACGTAGAGACTGCAAATGATGTTATCTTCTTCTTCAGAGAAACCACCGTGCTTGATGTTAGGGCGGAGGTAGTTTAGCCACCTGAGACGGCAACTCTTGCCACATCTTTTAAGGCCTGAATCAGAAATGAAGACACATAAGAAGAAACAAGGAGAAGTTCATGAAAAAGTGAACTTGTTCACTGAAAGAGTAGCTAGGTCACAAAAAAAATAGGGTTATTTAGTGTGTATAATAATACCAATCTTCTGTGGCAAAGCGATCCAGTTGCCTCCGGTTCCGTGCTGTTCGATGTAGGATTTGAGTTTGGCATCTTCTTCAGGCGACCATGGTCCTTTCTTCACGTTTGCTTTGTCACAGCAAGGTGCTCTTCCCATGGTGGTGTTGTTGCTCTCAGAAAGCTTTGATTGATTATTGGGACAATCCTTCTATTTAGGGTCTGAATAATTGAGAGAAAGAGAGGGAGAGAGAGAGAGTTATTTAACTATAAAACTAGGAGCGGATAAACATGATTCCAATTGAACATCCATTCGTACAAATTTTATATAAGGTGTGGCAGAAAAGAAAGAAGTTTATATAGAAAATTCCAGCTATTTAGTATTGCTAAAATACGAGAACAAGGGTCGTTCTTCTTGTCTTTCTTAAACCGGAATCAAACTTTCTTGCAACTTTTTAGAGTCATCATATTTTGATACTCCCTTTCTTATTCTAGATTCATTTCATTACTAAAAAAATGTCATTTTATAATAATATAATATTTTATTAAAAAAAATTGTAAAGTGGAAGTAATTAATTTAAGAAGAATAATGGTGTCAAAATAAGTTTTCCCAAGTCTTTAAAGTCTACTCCACTCTCACGCTCGTTGTCCAACCATATACGAGCATACGACATGCCTGTAACTCTTCCTTTTGGTCACTATTTCCCTGTTTCTATACAAAATTAATTGGTGTATGTACATTGCACTACCATTATTTATGTCATTAATAATTGGAGCGTTCTGTTAATATGCTGCCACCTTTTTATTTGGACAGGATTTTGAAAATTCGGGTGATGGCTTGCTTATGTTACGAGTATTGGTCTTACGTTACATTATATAGAAATTAATTGAAATATAGTTAACATATTTTAGATGATTTTTCACATTTTTTTATTGGAAAATTGAATGAGACTAAAAATTTTCAGAGTTGAAATTATTTTAGGTACTTTTCTTGAGTTGGACCAAAATTTTTGTCGTGAATCTTATAGTGGTTTTTTGACCATGATGGAGTTATTTTTTTTTTGTTTTTACTAAAATGGGATCCGTTTAAAAAAAAATTACAAATTTAGGCAAGTCGTACCTAATTAGGACGACTTCATATGCAGAAGTCGTACCAATTAGGCACGACTTCTGCCATGTCATACAGAAGTCGTGCCAACTTGGCACGACTTCTGCCCTGTCATAATTTTTTTTTTAATTTTATTGTTTATATATTGGGTAGTAAGTTATGTAATGTTAAAAATTAATTTGATACATAATTTTCTAAGAGTGTTAGTTTTAAGGAAAAAAAGCAGGTTTACGAAAAATGTATTATTTGATTTGTGATAAAAATAATTATTAGTTCAGACAAAAAAAAATCATAATTTATGATTTGTTTATAATTTTGTTGTTTGTGATTTGCTACATTAGTCAAAGTATTTATATTATTTGACTTATTTAAAAAATATATAATTATTTTTAAATTATTTAATTATTTCAAAATAATTACGGTATTATTTGACTTATTTAAAATATATATAATTATTTACAATTAATTAATTATTTCAAAATAATTACAGTAAGTATAGAAACATTTTTTATGGCATTCGGACGTCATCTACCTTGTGATATGTCTCTATTGCACCTTCAAAATAAGCATGTTACTAAATTCATTTGGGAGGGTAACGAACGATTATTCAATTTTTTGTTCCTTAAAACTAACACACTTAGAAAATTATGTATCAAATTAATTTTTAACATTACATAACTTACTACCCAATATAAAACAATAAAATTAAAAAAAAATTATGACGTGGCAGAAGTCGTGTCAAGTTGGCACGACTTCAATATGATGGGGCAGAAGTCGTGCCAAGTTGGCACGACTTTAGTATGACATGGCAGAAGTCGTGCCTAATTGGTACGACTTTTGCATATGAAGTCGTCCTAATTAGGCACGACTAGCCTTAATTTATAATTTTTTTTAAACGGACCCCATTTTAATAAAAACAAAAAAAAAAAACCCCATGATGGTCAAAAAAACCTCTTATAGTAGTGTTAACTTGTTTTTATAATTAAATATTTTATAATTTATATTAATTCAAAATAAATTTGAATCAAAATTAGTTTTGTAAAATTAGTTTCATTGGAAATTAATGTTGCCAAAACTCATTGAAACACACTAAGTCTATTTATGACATTCAAATAATTTTTTTTTTCATCATGAAAAAAAAAAATTAGTGTACATAATTAACCTTCTTCAACTATTTTGATGGTAGAGTTGTAGCATTAAAAGGCGACGAATTAAGTTTTTAATTTATATATGGATCAAATGGAGAAGTGTCCCCCTCGAAAACATACTATAGAAGCATTCAAAATTGTATTGTTTTTTTACATTCACTATTCCTTCAATTTTCTAACAGAAGAAAAGAAAAGAAAAAGTTGAAACTTGCCAAAAGTTAACGATCCAAACACTTGTGCTTGTGTGTGCTTTTCATCTTAGTAGTTAATGGTATCGCACATGAATGCTTTTTTGGGGGGTGAAAAAATCAGGGTATTCTTCCACTGGGAGCCCTAGATTATCTTACAAGATTCTTATATTTGCTTATAATCATATCTCTCAACAAATATTATTTTTCATATGAATATGAGATATTGAATATTTAATCATATGCTTAAGACACAATATTATCTATTAAATTAGCGCACGTGCTTTGCACTAACATTTTGAAGAAGGAAAAACACTTAAAAAAGGTAAAAATAATGTCTATGTTGTGTTTGAAAAAAAAAACTATATTTGTTAGGAAGCACTACTAGAAGAAATATAGATGCTAATTGATGTGTTCCTTTCAAAGAGAAAGGCTTGACCATAGTTAATCTCCAACTAAGGGAAAAGGATACTATTTTCGAGGGTAAATTGGAGAGATTTTTTTTTTTAATAAACAAACAATAAATAAATATAAATATAAAAGAAATATAAATGGGTGTTTGAATCTTTATACAAAAAAGAATTCAAACAACATTTCTAAGAACACTATGATAAAAGCAAACATGTCAAAACAAAGCACAAAAATTCCCTACTCTCATGAAATAACGCCATACAAAACAAAAAACCACATCAAAGGAGAAAAGTGTCTCTCAAACAAGAAAACTAAAAATCAAAGCACGAGTAAGAAACAAAACGCACATCTGTCAGGCCAAGCAAAAGGAACCGAGGACTAACTTTTCAAACCACTCGACGATCAACGTTTTGTTGTCATAATAATACAAGTAGATGGGCTTTGGGCCCAATCAAAAAAAGAAGAAGTACACCACCCTTTGAACCTTGTTTTTTAACCAAGTCCATGATTGTACTTGAACCAGAGAGAAGATTTCACTTGCATCCACTTTTGCTTGGTTAAACACTATCACATTCCTATGTTTTTAAATGCACCAAATGATGGAAACCCACAACTTATTACCTTCTTTGCTAAACCAAGTACAATGACATTGTTCAAAGGGTTTCATCATAGCAAAATGGTTTACAAAGCTAACCCCGATCCAATTGTGACATAAAATCCAAACAACATTCGCAGATGGACAAGATATCAGTATGTGAGAAGTTGTTTCCTCCTCGCTTTCACATAAAACACATGGAGAATCCACAACGTGAACCGACCTTCTAAACAGATTTTGTTTTGTAGTTATCTTGTCTTATAGTGCCCTCCAAGCAAAGCATTGTGACGAGGGTGGGATCAACAGACCTCACATGACTCTAAACATGTCATTAAAAGCATATGTGGTAGAACTAAGGATTTTATATGTAGATTTGATAGAATACTTACAGTTTTGCGGATCTCCCCATAGCCATTTGTCGTTCCAGCTTGATTTCAAGGTTTGATCTTCCAAAATAGACATGAATTCATCTACTTGCTCCTTCTCCCACTCAAACCATTCTCTTATCCACTTGAATTCCAAACTCCAAATGTTACTATTTCATTTGCAAAAGCAACACAGGGAGTTGTCAATGGTGAGAGAATTATTAAACAACCTTGGGAATCTGACTTTCAATTGACAATTATCCACCCAAACATCTTCTCATAGCTTGATTTTTTCACCGAAGCCTACTGGCTATTCCATATTAGAATCAAAATAATACCTTGCCCATCCTCACACACTTTATTTAAGTCACACCACCATCTAGATGCATGCCTTATGGGTTGTAGGATCAAATAGATTCCTCCATGAGCCATATTTAGAGACAAAAATATCTTTCCATAAACCATTCTCAAAAGACCCAAGTCTCCACTTCCATTTTCCAAGAAGGGCTCTAATTGCTTTATGCCTAACCCTCCTTCCACTTTAGGCTTTCATATATTATCCATTTAATCCAAGCAATTTTCCGATTCTCAGAATCCTAACTCCACAAAAAATTGCGTTGAAGCTTTGTAATCTTTTTTGCAAATAGAGGATGGGGCTTTGAAGAACGAAAGATAATACAAAGAAATAGAATTCAACATAAAACGAATCAAGCAGACACGACCAACAAATGATAGATTTTTACCTTTTTAGGTTGATAGCCTCTTCTTCACCTTTTGTAATCACTGGTTCCCAAAAGTCAGCTTTAGAAGGGTTTCCCCCCAATAGGCAATACAAGATAAAGAAACTGTAAGTTCATAATGCTACAGTGGAGTACCTCATAATGACACCAATTTTGCTCTTAAAAAAGTTAATTCTGAGCCCAAAACAAATTAGAGAAAAATTATTAGATAATCAATACTCAAGACAATCATATTAGGAATATGACTAATTTTTATATATGACATGAATTAGTTTTTAATTTATAAAAAGACAATCAAGACCATTATAGTCATAAATCATATTAGGTTAAAGCAACTTCATACTTTGACTCTGGTGGGTATACTACAAAATAAATCAGTATTATCTATGAATTTTTACTCATAAATCTGAATCTATAGGTAAATTCAGCATTACCTACAAATATTACCCACGAAAAACATTACCTACAAATATTACTCACAGATTCTGAATCCGTAGGTAAATTCAGCATTACCTACCCACTATTACCAACAAATCTTATTACTTATCAATTTTTACCCATAGATCTCTATTACCTACCAACTATTATCTACGAATCTTTATTACCTACAAACTATCACTCACATATCTCTATTACCTATCAACTGTTATAATAATAATTATTATTATATACATAATATTAAAAATATTATTATAATATGAATAATTATAAAATCATAAATAATAATAATAACTAATAAGTATACATATTATTAATATTATTAATATTATAATATTAATATTATATTAATAATATGAATAATAATATTATTATTAATAATAATAGTATTAGTAATATTAATAGTATTAATGATATTACTAATATAACAAAATTAATAATATTAGTAATAATAACATTAATAATATAAATATTATTAATAAAATTAACACTATTTATAATATTTAATAATAATAATATTAAATATATGAATAATATTATTAACTTTTATTTTATTAATTATATTAATATTAATAATGATATTAATAAATATAATAATAATTATAATATAACAATAAAATTTATTAATGTAATGGTTAAAGTTTCTTTAGATATTTTTTAAATAATGGTGGATGGGTAACTACGGTTTTCTCGTTATCCACGCACACACTATCCTTACCTACGCCTATTAGTTTTTTTTTTGGGAGGTTTGGTTCTTGGTTTTGTAAATGGTTACATCTACGCTTTTTTTGTTGTGTGCTTCCTATCCTTAGTAGTGTTTTATATGCTCACCTTAAGGAGTAAGCACTAGTATAAGTTTTTTTTTTTTTTTTTTTTTTTTTTGTGGTTTTGGTTTTTCTTTGTTTTGTTTTTTTGTATTGCGTGTATTCTCTTTTTTTTTGTTTTTTTTTTTTTTTTTTTTTTTTTTTTTTTTTTTTTTTTTTGTGTGTGTATAGTTGACTATGGGCATGCTGAAACTGATAGGGTGATAAATCCTATTTTGTTAGATTGTTGATTTTATAAGAGTTATGCAGAAATCATAATTTTTTTTATTGTAACAGGATATGAACCTAAAATCTTTTATATTTTATATTTTTTATTGATAAAAAAATTAAACCTTCAATTACACTTTGTAGCTTTTTTAGTTATTTTTTCTTTTATGATTTAATAGTATATATATTTTGGAAAAAAAATTGTTTTAAATACAACTCTATATTATAAAATGTTATGTGCACTATAAGTATATACTAGCTAAATGAATACAAGGTTAGTTAAAAGTATATTATATATGTTTATTTTAACACATCATAATGACAAGTAATTGCAAAGTAATTTTTATTTAGAAATATATACCTATAAAAAAATTCAATATATAGGAAGAAATAATAAAGGGGACTAATATTACAACTAGAGAGAAAATTATTTTTTATTAAAATTAAGTAATTTTGAAATAATATTATGTCAGATAATAGTTGGAAACTGATGTTTTTACACGGTATAAATTGTTAAAGTAACATTTCTCTATAAAAAAAATTAACAATAATAAGAAAAGATAATTTAGTTAAAGAGAAAACAAAAATGCAAGGTCTAAGAATTTGAGAGAGAGACTTTTTTTATCCATAATTATTGAAGTATGAAATAGAGTTAAGATATATGACGCTTAATGCAATATGTACCTTAAGATATATTATTGTAGTGATTTTAAGATTGTTAACCCTCTCTTTAAATCCTTTGTTTTAAGTGTTTTTTTTTTATATATTGGTTGATATACATTCGGATTTTTTTAATCTCCAATGAGTTATATATGTTTTGAATCTTTTGTATAAATATTGAAACATTTTAAAATATTCTATTTTATTCATTTTATTTTTTATTGATAAAAATATCCTTAATGTATTATAGTTGTCATTTTTTTCACTTATTAGTTATTTATTCTACTACGAAACTTTAGGTTCACATTTCACCAATAGATAATAAACTTGTAGGGTCTTTAATTCACTAAACTTCACCCAAATGAGAAAATGAAAAGCAAGATGTTGAAAATTATGATCAACTATCAAATCCATGTGCATTTTATAATTGAAAGGTTATAGAGTTTCTAGAAGGAAGAAACAAGGCATTAGCGATATTGAAAATATATGAAAAAATTATAGGTTTTTGTTGCTTTTGGTTGGTGAACAAATGACCAACAAAGCAACAAGATAAAAGAAGAATGCCGTGAGGACCGAGGCAGCAGGTTGACCTTAACCATTGCACTCTATAGCGTCCCCACTTCACTATCAAAGTCCAAACCATTACATCTTATACAAACTAAAATAATAAACTTAATTTATACTAAAAAATATAAATATACTTTATGCAAATAAGCAGAGGTAAAGAAACAATTGTAGACATTTTAAGTTATTTAAATGATTGAAAATAAATAAGTACACAGGCTAAGAAAATAAGTATATTTAAAAATTTGAATTTTATTAATTATTTTATTAAAGTCCACTCTGTAATATGATAGATTCATTTAGTGTGTGTTTGAATTGGAGAGTAGATGTGTGAGGATTTGAGGGAGTGGATGTGTGAGGATGTGAGAAGAAAGTGTGAAGAAAGTGAGGTTGTTTGGATTGTGGTATGTTAGGGTGGATGTGTGAGGAAAGTTTATGAGAGTTTGTGAGTGATGTAATTGTTGTAAGTTTTTTTTTTTTTTTTTTAAAGTGTAAAATATAAGTTTACAAATTTATCCTTGTATTTATAAATATTTAAATAAAGAAATATGATGTATTTTTGTGTAAATTTGAGTTAGTTGAAATATTTTAAATTATTTTCTGTACAATTGAATAATTTATTTCGATACTATTAAATAATTATTTTAAAAAAATACGAGTTATGTAATATTATCGAAACATGAAAAAAATCATAAAAATAATATTATCTAAGCATATACAAATTTATTGTTATATTTATTTATACATTTTTTAAAGTTTTTTTATATTCATTGATTTAGATTTAGATTGTATATATATACATAACCATGTAGATATTTTAGAGGACATTTTATAATAAAAAATATTATATATAAAGTGAATTGTACAACAAATTTATTTATAAAGAAGAAGAAATATATATAATAAAGTATGAAATATCATAATATGATAATTATGATGGAAAAATAATAAAAATAAAAGGTATTATTATATATATTATTACATTAATGACAAAGAAAAAAAAAGGCCAAAAAG
>Ga0123342_1000753_pt1 | contig 52730 bp, 23 predicted proteins | sample Turbeawhitnodule_FD_89960 | JGI IMG/M metagenome (GOLD analysis project Ga0123342, IMG submission 89960) | Root nodule microbial communities of legume samples collected from Mexico - Turtle bean Mexico white nodule | ecosystem: Host-associated > Plants > Roots > Nodule | place: Mexico: Nepantla...
AAAAAAATAATATATATATATATATATATATATATATATATATATATATATATATATATATATATATATATATATATATATATATATATATATATATATATATATATATATATATATATGACATTTAGATCCTGAAATCATCTTAGTAAGACATGAAATTTTGGAATCATCGTTTCTAATTGTGTAGCACCAGACATTATTCACAATAAATGACAAAGGTCCAAAGTGCAAATAAATAAGCGAATGTTTAGATGTAGCATTGGTATTATATTTAGGGTTGTTTAAGTTCCCCTGGCTAACTATCCTGCAAGTCTTTCATAAAATTTTCTCATTCATATTACAATATTATGCTAGTTTTTTACCTGTTTGCTATGCCGTGCAGTTGGATCGTAAACCTTCCAAGTGTGTGGTTTTTGAAGATGATCCTAGAGGAGTAACTGCGGCGCACAATTGTACAATGATGGCTGTAGCATTAATTGGAGCTCATCCTGCGTGAGTAATTCACATTTATGCATAATAACATAAGATTTAATGAAACGTTTAAGAAATGCACATTTCAAGTTTAGTGCTTTTCATGTGCAAACACCATTTCTCATGTGCACAAGTACATGGAAGTCACTAGAAGTTGGACTTGGTATTTGATTTTTGTGTCAGCTTGTGAGGGATGGCATTAATGCATCATATCATACTTCCCTTCATTGAAATGAAAGAGTAATTTCCATTCAGTTATACTCTTCAGCACTTCAAATTTTCTGATGAAATTATTCATTTGAAATTTAGAAACTGATTGATGTTGAAAACGTGCAGGTATGATTTGGGGCAGGCTGAAATTACTGTTGCTAACTTTAGTGAACTTTCTGTGATCAACTTGCGAAGACTATTTGCTAACAATGGTTCTTCATTTATGGACCTGCAGAGGCAGTTCATAGAGACAACTCCTCCCAAAAGGAAACTCACAATAGACACCATTTTTTAATGCCTTTTCCTTCCCATTTTCCTCCCCCTGCTAAATTTCCTTGTAATTAAATAGTTATGAGTTCGTATTTTTTTTTATATCCAATAAAATTGCAATCAGTTCGATCTGATTTCATCCCTATGTTTTATTACAATTTTTTTTTCACTTATTGGCATTTTATCTCTTCCAAATTCAATCTTCCAACTTGAAAACTTTTTAAACTTTGCTTAGTGTTCAATAACCTATGCGCTTCTAAACTTTTAAATTTATTTTGTATACTGAATTAGTGTAATCCCTAAATATTTGAACAAAATAACAATGTGATGGTTTTTAAGTATTAAAAACAGTGGGAAACTAAATTTAGGTAATTTAAAAAATAGAACTAGAAAGCAATTAAAAATTAATGAATAGTATAAAGTCAAAAACTAGCACTTGTCTATTTCTTTTACTTTAAAAGTAGCTTAGGAGAAAAGACAATGAGCGTACGAGTTGTCGTAAACTTCTTGAAATGTATCTAATTTCCATGAATAAAAAGAAGCTAATTTCATATTTAATAATGGTTCGATTTTATTCCATGATTTTTTTACTCATTTTATTATGGACAATGAATATGTTCACATGATATTATCCTAGTAGTATAGAATGACTATGTAACATTAGAATACTCCTATCTTGGATGATCCATGCCTGTGTTTTTTGTATATTTTAATATAACATCTTTAATCAATGTAAAATTATATATTTTTCTTAAGAAATTATAAAAATATTTTTTTTTATAAAAACGCTCTCATGTTTCAATTCAACTCCAACTTTAATAAAAGAAATTTATATTTATTGATTCATTGAACACTAATTAGCATACTATATTTCGTATTTGTCCCTTAAATATATGATGTATAATTCTGTTACTCCATTATTTTGCAATTGAAGTTTTCAGATTTTACAAAATATGCAATTCTAGTGTAATATTTAATTCTACAAACATTTTTTTCTAATTTTTATCCAATTAAAGTCTAAACTTAAGGATTAAACTAATTAATTGAAGTATACAAAAAATAACCATCTGCAAATTAAAAATGAAACTAAAAGTTACATTTTTTTTTTCTGAAACAAAAACCGCCTATTATAAATTAAAGGAAAACAAAATTAGACTTTATCTTTTTATTTTTTATTTACTTTTATTTTGTTAGGTAATTGTAGATGTGCTTATTCACATTTTATCGCAAAGAAGATGATAGCATAGGTGGAAGCAGAGTGTGTGTAGTGTCAGAAAATTCCATGGTGAAAGTTGGTGACATGGCAGAAGCGCAGCGAATTGGGGATTGCAATTGGTGAATCAAACTCTCATTCATTTCCTTATCTTTCCTTTCTTCCCTAACCATATCACATCCTTCAAACTTCAATTTCTCTGACACACACCTTTCACTTCACCTTCACTCTGCAATTCAATTCAAACATGTTGTGCGTCAACACCGCCTTCACTTCTTTCATACCCAGAAAACCAACTTGCGTTTTTTCCTCCAAATCAACCACCCCAATTTCCTGCACCCTTCAAGGTATTATTTTTATCATCATCCACTCATTAGGGTTTTCATTTTGAGGGCATTTACTGTACAATTTCAGTGTTCTTCTCGACATTTTCAGCCCTCCACCAAGACCCAGATAACGCATCGTTGACCTTTAACTTTTGCCCCCAAAATTAACTACTACCTATTTCTTTTTAATTATAATTTAATAGCTCTGAACCTGAAGTTGACGATTTTCATTACATCTATTTTGCTATGAACTTATTATTATCGTTATTACTTTTTCAATTCCGTGTGTTAATGTTGTCGTCATTTCTAGTCAAAGCTCCAAAGACATTCTTGAATTTTGTTTGAGTTCTGCAAAATCTTGTGCAGGAACCGTTGCTGAACCAAAATCTACAGCTGCTGCTGAACCGCTTTTGCTTAATGCAGTTCGTGGGGTTGAAGTTGAAAGACCACCGGTTTGGCTCATGAGGCAAGCAGGGAGGTACATGAAGGCAGGTTCATGCAGTTATTTTTTATTTATGGTTTACGTAATAATCTACGGTGTTTGGGATTTCCATTATGGTTGTAGAAGTAAAACTTAATTGAAGGTTTAGGGCAGCCTAGTTTGGTATTTGGTCTCATAAATTTTTGTATATTGTTAAATTGCATATGCAGTGGTATTATGTGGACTTTGAGAAAATCTGTACAAATTGAAATTTTGTTTAAACTAATTTAAGGTTACCAGAAGCTTATTCATTGTTTCTTCTTATTTTTTTTCTTGTTTAAGTACATATGGATAAGTTTATCCAAACAAGACAGGTGTAAAAGGTTGTGTTTTTGTTAACTCTGTCGCTTTTTAGTTACACACCTCCTCTGAAACTAGACATTGCTAGCGGAATATTTACATTTTCAAAATTTATCTCCATTTCAGAAATTTTCTGGAGTTTTTTATGATGACCTTGGCCCAAGAATTTGTTTGAATTGTATAAGATCCATGGTTATCTGCTTCAATTATAAATTGAAGTCCACTAACTATCATGATTTAAATGCCACCAAATCTAAAATTGGTTGGGTTCTTGTTCTTCTTGAACTGAGTTTGGTTAGTGTGTCTTCTTTATGGAAAATGGATCTAATTTGCCAATTTTTATTAATCAGAGTTACCAAACCATCTGTGAGAAATATCCTTCATTCCGTGAAAGATCTGAAAATGTGGATCTTGTGGTGGAAATTTCCCTGCAACCATGGCATGTTTTCAAGCCTGATGGAGTAAGATAACACTCTGGCACTCATTAATATATCTATGCCTTTTCAAGCATTTTTTTTATCACTCTTTTTATATTATGATTTTGATATTGTTGCCATTAATAATTTGTTTCTCACTGATTCTGTGACAGGTGATTTTATTCTCAGACATTCTTACTCCACTTTCTGGAATGAATATACCCTTTGATATTGTGAAGGGCAAGGGTCCTGTCATATTTGATCCTATTCACACAGATGCCCAGGTCAATCAAGTGAGAGAGTTTGTTCCTGAAGAATCAGTTCCATACGTTGGTGAAGCACTGACAATTTTGAGGAAAGAGGTCTGGCTGGTCCTATGCTCTGTTGCATTTCTGCTTTTGTTCATTTTACACCCCACTTCCTTTTTATACCTGAAGCATGTATGTTTTGTCCAATACTATAAGACGGGAAATCTGTATGTTTATTTGAGTAAAAAGGAATTCTCTGTATTTTAAGGATGTTCATTGGTTGTAAATCATAGGTGGGGGGCTGTAATAACATGGATGATGGAGAAAAGGTGATTAGGCATATGTCACGTGGTACTTGGGGGAACATATAAATTGAAAACTCACAGAACTATATATTTTATTGAACTGTCTTCCATGCTGGTGGTATTAATATACTGAGTTAATTTTCATTTCCCGGTTGTATTATAAAGTTGTTTCATGTACTAGTAAATAATGGAGCTTCATGGAGACCCAAATATCTTGTTATTGTTGCTTTATCATTATTCTGTGGCCAATTGATGTATTATGCTCCTATGGTTTTCTATATCATTGAATGCATAACTATTGATTGCAGGTGAATGATAAAGCTGCAGTTCTTGGTTTTGTTGGGGCACCGTTCACTCTGGCATCATATGTGGTTGAAGGTGGTTCATCTAAAAACTTCTCAAAAATAAAAAGATTGGCTTTCTCTGAATCCAAGGTAATCTTCAGCAGTCTTCTCTTATCATTCAAGCTCACTAAAGTTGTTGCCCATGGCAACTCAGGCACATTCTATGTTTTATATCAGTTTTTTTTCAGCATTTTGTGACCTGAAATATACTGGTCAGTCCAGATAGTCAACAAATCCTTGAGTTGGTCATTAGTTAGAAAATTAGTTCTGGTTGAAATGGAAAGAAGTTAGCACAGTTCATGTTGCCATAGTTGTTTAGGTTTTTCTTCTACTCTATTTTGTGTGTGTGCATTTCCAAAATGATTTTTGTTCATTACGATTAAAAATCAACTCCTAATCTTAGCTAATAAGGAAATCATTCGATGATCAAATTTGCACCATTTCTTTAACTCGTTTGACTATAAAACTGTGATTTCTCCACAGATCCTGCACTCATTACTGCAAAAGTTTACAACGTCAATGGCAAGATACATTCAATACCAAGCTGATAATGGAGCTCAAGCTGTTCAGATATTTGATTCATGGGCAACAGAACTTAGTCCAGTGGATTTTGAAGAATTCAGTTTGCCTTACTTGAAGCAGATTATTGATACTGTGAAGAAAAGCCATCCAAATCTCCCTTTGATCCTGTATGCTAGTGGATCTGGGGGCTTGCTTGAAAGACTAGCCTTGACAGGGGTGGATGTAGTTAGCTTGGATTGGACGGTTGATATGGCTGATGGTAGGAGGCGACTGGGACCAAATATAGCTGTCCAGGGAAATGTGGACCCTGGTGTTCTTTTTGGTTCCAAAGAGTTCATCACTGATCGGATAAATGATACTGTGAGAAAAGCAGGAAGAGGGAAACATATTTTGAATCTTGGTCATGGAATTAAAGTAGGTACGCCTGAGGAGAATGTTGCACATTTTTTTGAGGTTGCTAAATCAGTCAGATACTAAGCACCCAACTATGATTAATTAATTTTTTGTTTAATGGCACTTCTAGTCTCTTTACTATATCTGTCTGATTTTGATTCTCTAGTGCATTTTTTCAGAGTAATTACATTTCCCCTCTGTTAATCTGTCATCTAATTATGAATAGAAGCCAGGCACATGAACAATAATGTATGTACTTTGCTTAATACTTTACAGAGTTAGCATATCACAACACAAACAAATAAATAGAAGTTATCAGTTAATCCATTAAATTACTATAGGTTAAAAGTACTGTATCTCCTTAAGACATTTGCTTGTTGTTAAAATAATAATAATGAAGAACCAAAATCACAGCATTGTACAGAGAAGTGCAATTGAACCATCTATACGTGCACAATGTGAGATTTGCATAATCAAGTAAAAAATTCTGCATCCCTACTTTTTACATAATTCTATCAATCAATTTGCAAAATGAATATTTCTAATTTTGTTTATGAATAATTACTTTGAAAGTGTTTTAGCTTCATAAAAAAAAAAAACAAATACCGAACTAATAGGGAGCAACGTGTGGTGCAAACTAAGTGACATATTGAGTCCACATGGGTCTCTGGGCCCTTGAAGGAATTTGGGTAAGACTATCTTGGGCTTGGTTTTCTTAAATTGCACCTAACAATGTAAAGACTGTTTCTTCCTGCACCTCCATATCTTCTTCTGCCACCTCCATACACAACATGAAAATACATTTTTATCCTTCTTGTGTCACTCCCATAGTGTAGTTTCCAGATTATGTAATTTGGAAATTCATTTGAAAAAATACTTCCGGATTACATAATCTGGAAGTTAAATAAGACTTCCGGATTATGCAATCCGGAGAATAATCATGCATCTTAAAAATGGCTTCCGAATTATGTAATCCGGTAGCAAATTACAAATTTAAAAAATAACTTCCGAATTATGTAATCCAGAATATTATAAAGGGGTATTTTTGGAAATTTGAAAATTTATGGAGGTGAAAGAAGAAGGTATGGAGGTGCAGGAAGAAACAGTCCAATGTAAATCTTGAACACTACACAAACAAGGGCATTACGTCCTCATCTCCATAATTTAAAAGGGCACTCCTATATAATTTAAAAATTCAATTCTGTCATTTGAAATTTGTATTTCAGAATGTATAATTTAGATTGTACATTTTATAATATATCTTTTGTATTTTAGATTGTGCTATAATAAGAATACAAAACATATATTATGAGATGTCTGGAATACATCATTTTTGTATTTTTTAATTTTTTAATATTTTTTTATAATTAATTATAAACTTAATTAATGGCACGTTCAAGGGAGGATCTTTTTACGTAGGATTCATATCTTTAATTTCCAAATACATTTATGAACTCAACATTATTCATATGTTTAATTGAAAATAAATTTAAGCAATTCAAGTTATGTTTATTATTTACTAGTGTGACATAATCTCCTAATTGATTTATCTATGCAAAGCAAGCATTAACTAGTCGTAGCTGGGAGTAAGTGTAACAACTTCTCATGCATACCATCACACATCCTCAAATTTTCGAATAGTAGCAAGTACATCATGCTAACAGATGTTGCACTTTTATCAGAAAATATTGTGCTCCTAGTTAGATGTAACAAATGAGCGGGAACTGCATACTCCTATATGTGGGGATGATACAATCCTCATACACCTTGCACAACCAACTTAGTTTGACATAAACACTACGATATTGTCTCAACTTTATCACGACGTCACTGAACTCCATCCCAAAGAACTCAACCAACAATGATGACATTGATATGAAATATAACGTCACATATGAACAAAACTATGCCGACACATCATTCAAAGTGATGGTCATATCAACAACAAGGAGGTGAAAACTACTGGTGTCGCGCTGCCACTTTTTCACAAAGGCTAAAATGAGACTTTTATCAACAATCTCATAGTTAATGTTACACAATAATAACAACCTAGAATTAAGCATTGTAACCTCATTTAGGGATGAGAGATCACAAACTTTCTTAATTCACGTTTGGGAGAGACCAACTTCAGTTCCCCTTAATCCTCACTATTCCAAAATCTACAAGTCACGTATTTGGTATATTTCAGTAGTATGAACGTATCAAAAAAGTCCATAGTAAGTCTTAATTGTTCATTGTGTTTTGCAGAATACATGCCCACGACATTATTACGTCTTTGGTAATGTTAATGGCTAGGTGATGCAATTGTCTTGGCATTTGATAAGCTAGTTGAATATAAGTAAGCTATAAAATGATAGGTGTCCTATATAGTATTTTGAAATGGGTGATCGTATATGAACATGATCTTGGGTAGGAATATGTTGTCTTGTATCAAACACGGTTCTTCACAATGAATGACAACAAGGCTTAGGACCATCTTCTAAGCTAGCAAAATTCCCAACTCAACAAAATTCAACCAGTTGTTGCATCATGAGATTGAGGTAGATACTCACATTTTAATTATAATGGTCCATTTTTAAGATGAAAGTCTTACTATTAAATTGGTGATGCTGACTAATTTACTTCATACCTAATATTCGAAAGTACCTTTAATGCATTGCAATATCTCATTAACTACCTAAAAAGATGGTCTTCATTAAGACCCTCAAGATAAACCTTATGTCTCAGATACTACCAGCTTAAGAAAAAAAATATCTTTCTAATTTAAATTATACATGAAATATATATGAACACAAATCAATTGCACGAAAACAATTCTCTGTATGTGGTTTCTTAGGTTTATAATTTCAACGCTAGAAATAATTTCAATACCTTTAGGAAACTAAAATCAAACAAGACCTTGATCTCTATCATGAGCATTTATGATAAAGACCCATTAGTAATTAGGGTAAGGGTAATGAAAAATGTGTTAAAATAAATGGGTGAAACAAATATGTCCTCTTATAGTAGAAACTTGTGGTAATAAAAAAATCCCAACAATATACTCTAAGTAAAATATTATAAATCTTTAACATATGATAAATGATATACCTCCAAACATGATGAACATATGAGGTAGCTAAAAGGTTTAGCTTACTACATGTAGATATGAAGTGTCTTATATGGATATTATGGATCTTAGATAATGTGATTTAACCTAAAACATCTAATTTGATAATATTGATCACATTTTGATAACTGTGTTTCTTTAAAGTGAAATATATTAATTGGAAAAAGCCTCGGCATTGACAAGAAATGCCGACAAGAAAAAAAGGAAAGAAATTTTTGATAAATTCATTATTTATTATATATGTTCATGCAACTAGTAATTGACTTTCACTAATAAAATTGCACTTTTTTTCTCAAAAGAGATTATGGTGGCATTTTCATTACATACATGATACTAAGATGTATTTCTCTTGCAAGTCACAATTCAGAAATAAAAGATAAAGTATTTGGAAAATCTTAAAAAAAATTAATTATGAGAACTCCGTTGGATGAAATTAACTACTAGAAAATCATTAAATAAAAATTAATTTTAGAGATTAAAAATAATTAGTTGTTACATTGACTAAATTAGATACTATTTTAGATACTAAAATATTTTTTTATTTTTAAATTAGTTTATATTATTAATAAATAATTTCTAAATTAGTATTTAGTTAGCTACCAAAGTTTTAAACTATCAATTATTTAAATTCTAGATTTGGTAACAAAAATCTTGATAGCTAATTAGATATCAATTTAAAAATTATTTATCAATAATAAAAAATAATTTAAAAACTAATAAGTTTTTTTAATCTTTAAAATATTATCTATAGTCTTTAAAATAATATCTAATTTAGTCAATGTAATAGCTAATTATTTTTTTTTTTAAAATAATTTCTATTTAATAATTTTCTTATAATAATATATTTTCTACCAACAAATATCTTATACTTAAAAGGAGATTGGGTAGGTTGATGCACTTTTTTCATGGATGCAAAGTTGTTGACTTGGTGTTTTTGTTAATTGAAAGGGGTACAAAAAGAAAACAAGTGAAAGAATCATGGTACCTACATTGAAGAGAAATACACACGTACGTGGTGCTTAAGTTATGTAATAACTGATACAATGTAATATGATACCATAAATCAAATAAACTGATAACTGATAAGGCACCAAATCCAGATCAGATACAAGTAAGCACTGATCCCACTTTACCTTCAACTATAATTCAAAATCAAACAAAACCACTCTCAACGATATTAATAATATCTTAGATCAGACACTCAAATTTTGCATTCATAATCAAATCTGAACTGTACATTTTTATATATAAATATCATATCATAGCTGAAATAAATACAATTATAATCATAAAAACTGTTTATATTTTAAAACTAGGACTTTCCTTTTGTACCTATAAAAAATTCAAAACTGGGGGGTGGTTTTCGTTTGCTACTCTTCCCTATGTGGCCAAACAGAGGCATACAATCTAAGAGGATTTGTTCTTTTCCTGAAAGAGTTGTTGTATATGTTTGTGTTTTTGTTATCTATGCTGTTACAACTTGTTCGGTTTCGATATTATTAATATAATCTCACATCATTCAATAATTGATATAAATGACACTTTATATATTTTTTCTTCCTTCAATTTATCAAGGCATATTTTAAGAAAAAAATCTACCAAGACGTCTTTTAAGAAAAAAATTGTGACGAAACATCACTCCAAAACATACTGTACCTCAAATACTGTGATTAACCATAATAATGCTATATAAGTAAGATATTTCTCTGAAAGTTGAATACTATTGTTTTGTTTCGATACTATTGTCCAGGAGTTGAAGTTAATGATAATTCATATACTATTTCCTCATTCAATCTACTCATACACCTTTTTAATAAGAAAACAGTAACAAAACATCGACTTTCAAAACTGACCATACTTCAAATGCGATGATTGACCTAACAATATACTCGTGTTAAAAGTTATATTTATAAAAGTTCTAAAATAATTGTGGTAATAAACTTTACAAGAAAAATTAATATGTAATAATACATTATTCCACGTAGTTTGAATGTTCCATTATATATCCATAAAAAAAGATATTAGATGTAAGAAAACCCTGTCAAATGAAAAAAAGGTGTGGAATAGAATATTAAAGAGAAAGTGTATTAAGTGTTGTAACACATCAGATTATAATGGAATATTATTAATAATCTATTGAAATTATTAATAAGAGGAATTAATTTTTATAAAGTTATTTGAATGTAAGTAGTAATTTTGATTTAAATATGCAGTTGGCTTAAATACCGGATAAAAAATATAATAAAAAAATAAGAAAGGGGGAAAAGACAGTGAAATATGAGGTGGAATAAAGTCAGACTGAAGTGTGGATTGTATTTGAGAAGGTTAAGAAAGTGATTTACAAATAAAAATCAAAAAATGTTGCTTTATAAATAGCACGCTATTTTGCTCTTTCTAATACCATTATGCTTTTCCCTCTCTAACGTTCCTTCTTCCTTCAAACGGTAATGCCTTCTTCAATTTCATCATCTTCTTCTTCTCTTACTCTATTCTTCACAACCTTTCTGCATCTTCTTAGGCTTTTCTCAATGTCTTAATTCAACTCAATTCTGCTTAACTTTTTTTTTGTCTTATTTATTTTTTGTTTGGTTGATCCATCGAGGGAAAGGGAGAAGGTTCGTTTGCTTGTGTATTTTTTGTTTGTTTGGTGGTTGCAGACCATTATGTGGATGAGTTCACGGTTTGTGAATGATCGTGTTTTTATTTTTGTGATGTCTTATGTTGTTTCACTGAATTGCTTTCTGTTTTAATTCTACTTCGTGTATTCTTTGCGTTGGAACCTTCATGTACGTGTTTTCATTTACTGTTTTTGTTTCTCATTTTCAGGTAGAGCATTTGAATTGAGCATCTTCTCTGAAGCCATTTTTTGGTTGCTTTACGCGCGTTTTTTGGTGGCTTCTCGAGGAGGTTGAAGGACTCAGGTGAAAGAGTGATTCATCTTTTGAGTTGGTAATACGCACTGGAATTGCTGGTGGTGGTGTTTATTCAAGGTTAGACAGATAGAGGGAGAGATAGATTGATAGATAGATAAAGGTTCCTTGCTTAGAAAACCGGGGTGCTTAATTTGTGTCTGAAGTTTTGTGCTTGAAAATGGGGAAAAGAGGGAATGTGTTGATGCAGAAGTATGAACTTGGGAAACTATTAGGGCAAGGAAACTTTGCAAAGGTTTACCATGCAAGGAACCTCAAAACTGGGGAGAGTGTTGCCGTTAAGGTGATTGAAAAGGAGAAAATTCTAAAAAATGGGTTGGAGGATCAAACGAAGCGAGAGATATCTATCATGAAACGGATTAAACACCCCAATGTTTTGCAGCTGTATGAGGTCTTGGCCACCAAGACCAAGATTTACTTCATCATAGAATATGCCAAAGGGGGTGAACTTTTCAACAAGGTGGCTAAAGGTAGATTCAGTGAGGACAGGACAAGGAAGTACATTCAACAATTGTTCAGTGCTGTTGATTTTTGCCACAGCAAGGGCGTTTATCACAGGGATTTGAAGCCAGAGAACTTGCTTTTGGATGAGAATGGTGTTCTGAAGGTAGCGGATTTTGGGTTGAGTGCGTTTGTTGAATCGCATCGACAAGACAACATGCTGCATACAGTTTGTGGAACTCCTGCATATGTGGCGCCTGAGGTTGTAAGTAGAAAGGGCTATGATGGAGCAAAATCTGATGTATGGTCTTGTGGAGTGATCTTATTTGTTCTTTTGGCTGGTCATTTGCCATTCTATGATTTGAATCTTATGTCACTGTATAGGAAAATAGGCAGGGGGGAATACAGATGTCCAAACTGGTTTTCGGTTGAAGTGCGCAGACTGTTAGCGAAAATCCTTGACCCCAACCCAGATACCAGGATATCCATGGCAAAAGTTATGGAAAGTTCGTGGTTCAGAAAAGGATTAAAACCCAGATCTGGTCAAGTGAAAAGAGAGTCTGCAAAAGTGGCATTAATTAATTCTGATCAAGTTTTTGGTTTGTGTGAGAATACAAGAGATGCTTCTGTTGATGCAGATCAAGAATTGGTTGTACCTGCACATTTGAATGCTTTTGACATAATTTCTCTGTCTGCTGGGCTAGACTTGTCTGGCCTTTTTGCTAACATTGGTGAACAGGAACATATCAAATTTACATTCATGAGCTCTGCCTCATCTATCATGTCTACAGTGGAAGACATTGCTCGCATTTTGAGGATGATGATAATTAAGAAGGATGGAGGGTTGCTGAAATTGGTGAGATCCAGGGCAGGTAGAAAAGAACCGCTTTCCATTGATGTTGAAATATTTGAAGTCGCTCCATCTTTCCATTTGGTTGAGATTAAATCCAGCGGCGATACATTAGAATTCCAGAAGATATTGAGGGAAGATTTAAGACCAGCTCTCAAAGATATTGTTGGTGTTTGGCAAGATGAGCATTATCTGCAGTAGCGAGGTTGTACTCCTTAAAAAGTTCATAGAATTTTCAAGTTATGGATTAATTACAGCTATGACAAGGTTACCATGGCAATTGAACTGTTGATATTCATACTTTTTACTAAGCATAGTTTTGGTTGATAATGCCTGCTGAATTGTGAGACGCCATTACATCACACCTTTGCTAGAGATAATTTTTTGTTTTCATGCCAATATGTAAATTCGAACTTAAATCTGTAATGATTTCCAAGGGTTATGGTTATTCAGTATGCAACTACTGTAAGAAAGCCCATGCCTACAGCGCATATTTCAGTCACAGTACTAATAAAAGAAGAAAATAAATGAAGCTCGGCTGAAGCTTATTTGGTTGTTCTATGATCAAGGTTGTTCGTTGCTGTCATACATAAAATATATTGATATATTCTTCTAGATTTTGCTTAGGTATGTATGACTAATAGTGAAATCACTTTGCCGCCCTCATCAATGGGTGAAGCTTCAACCACTTTGCACGCAGTGGTGGCTAAAGTACATGTAATTTGATCAATAAATCTTCTGCTTTGTATCAACATTTTTTTTCCTTGATTGTTTATTATATTATTTGTTTCTTTTGAGTATGGATAACATGGTGGAATGAGAAAATTTAAGTTGAATGTTTTCACATAACCATATAAGTGATTGTATCTCACAAGAAAAAAAAAATCTTAACTGATGATTTCTCATCAGCATTAGCTACCAGCTTTGTATTTTACTCTAAAGGGTGCAAGGTGCACTGTAGTTTTTCGCAACCCCTTTTTTCAAGTTAAGCTGTAGCTTTTTAAGGTTGAAGCTTTATCCCATTTTATCATTAGTTTTCTAGGAAAACCAAAATAGAATAAAGTTTACCTCACACCTTCACTCATGTTTAAGCAATAATGGCTTTGAGTGGTTATTTTTTACCTTTTAGTAAAGATGCTATGCTGTTCATTGTTGTGTCATGCGTCCAGACTATTTTGGTTACCAAGCAGTCAGTGTGGACAGTTCACCATTAGTTTTTTTTTCCTATATAAAGAAGGGCATAAAATAATATTTATAGTCCTCAGATTAAGCTTTGTGTAGTTTTGAATTGATAAATTTTCAGGCATCTTAAGATTAGAATTTAAGACTGAAGAAAATGTAGTTCTGTCAAAATATTTTTCTAACTAAACATTTTTCAACTTAATTTCATGGAAATCTCTGTTAACTTATGATACCATTTAAGTTAAAGTTCCAGATGTCTGGTTTTTGCAAATCGACTCCCTTTTTCCACGTTAATAGCGAAGTAACTCCTTGTTTTCTCACACTTTTTTTTAGCTGATTCCAACGTTAAACTACACACAGGTTTCATTGTTGTGTCTCTACATTAGGTTTGGATCATATCATTGTGAAGGACATGAACCTTTTCATCACCAAATCGAACAGAATTTGTACAAAATGTAATCCAACGCGTTCTTCATAATGGATACATTTCGTGAGTATATGAAATGATAAAAAAACAAAAAGTAAACTTAAGAAAGAAAGATGTGATGAAACTCCATTGGCAAAAGGCGAAAAAGAAAATACTAACATTGCACACATTTTACAAAATAGCACACACGGTGTGGTGAATACTGAGATATTAGTTTATACATTCATAAATTCTACACAAACTTGTGTATCTGAGTTTATTTGGCTCCAACCTCACTTACTTAGAGATGGGGCCAATTAAATTCAATATAACAATCATTTATCAGTTTGCCGCAGAATCTGTCAAGAAAATTTAAGTTTAATATCATACTACCGGTTATTTGTCATGGCCAACCACACTTATTGCTAGTTTTCACACTTGTAAACTAAGAGAAGCGTCCAAAGTTGGGTTCCCCTCCATTTGAACACAAAGGCCCTCCTTTACCCTTATTGATTCCCTCTTATAAATGTACCTACTTGAAACCCAAAGAAAAACTACCAAATTGATACTTGACATGACCAACAAGAACCCATAATAGTAGTCCAAGTGACAATCATTCAAGTTGTCCCCTATCCAGCTCTTTTTGTCACCCCCTCCTGTTATTTTATCAACCATTGTCACCAAAAAGCTGTTCAAGAAGTTCCCAACACCGATCCCACTAGTGAAAAATGTTGTTCCAAGGCTCTGCATGTCTTCAGGTGATTGATCATAGAAGAATTCTAGTAATCCAATGGCATTAAACACGTCTGCTATCCCTATTAAGACATACTGAGGCATCAGCCAAAATATACTCATGGGGACAATATCTTTAGGACCAGCTACGTGGTTTGCACTTATAACATGCATTCTTCTAACTTCTACTGCATAAGCAATTGCAATGGCTATGATCTGGATTGAAAATCCAATCCCAAGCCTTTGAAGCAATGTGATTCCTCTGGGGTGACCAGTTTTCTGGCGCATGAACGGCACAAAAAACCGGTCGTACATTGGCACCGAGAGAAGCATGGAAAATGTCACAAAGCTTCCAAGAGAGGCTGAGGGAATTTTAAAATGAGGTCCAAGGTTTCTGTCCAAAGTGGTTCCTTGTTTCACAAAAAGAGTGTTGATTTGTGCCCAAATGGTGCTTGGAACCAGTGTCACTAGCCATACAAGGACCATACCAAAGATAAGTTTAGAGCCTTCTACTTGGGTTACTGTCAGTGGTACCCTTTTGGAACCACCACTGTCTTCTTTAATAGCAGCCTTGTCCAAGAACCTGGACACACAAGTTTTCAGTTTCTAGCAAAATTGGTGTAAGTAAAAAATATATTTCTTTGTGTGGCAGTTGAATGTTCCAAAATGATCTAATCTTCTGCTAATGAATCTGACCTACGTGTCTCTCTATCCACCAAGAATGCAAATGGGGACTATACCGTGTTTTGCATGCAATATGTGATGGCTATTGTTTGTAGCAACTTGCAACAGTGGTCACAATTTGGTTGAAAGATAGGGACTATGAAAGAAGGCCTCAAAGAAGATAGGGTGAAGTGTGCAGATGGAAGAAATTCAATGGGATGAATGACATAGTAGGCCCCGAATGGATCACTATTTTGCCTCAAAAACTGGGTTCCCTGGTTAAGCACAAAAATAGTACTGAATGAATGAGACTCCCTTTGACTTTGACAGCCTCAGAGCCAAGAGATTAAACGGGGAACATGCAATCAGTAGACATGCTCCATTTTCTAGATTCTCTGTCAAATTGATGAGTTGGACAAATATGGAAAATTCCTTTCCTAGATGCTACTACCAATTTTTACTAGATGACCAATTAATGCACAAGAATCTTTAAAACATGGAAATTTTTACCTGCTATGAAAACGAAACATGATCTGTCCTTTAGTTTCCATGTATATACATTTTTAGATGTGAATATATGAAAACACAAAGTGAAAGGTAAAAGATAACTAATCATATACAGAGAATTTCATATTTTTCAGTAGTGAAATTATTAAAACATTTCCCCACTTATTTTGCGCCCCCTGTTTCTTTTGATCATTAATTTTTTAAAAATATTTTTTTTCCACTCTGTTTTATTTTCTTATGGAATAAAATTTATTTGGAAATATTAAAAAATAATCACTCTATGATCATTTTTTTTAAAATAAAATATTATATTATAATAAAATAATAATTTTTTAGATATAAGTGAATGAAACTAGTCTGAAGACATGATTGATGTCTCTTTTTTTTTCTCGCCTACATCCATGCTTTATTTAGTTTTACACCAAAAAGTGAAACTATTTTTTACTATAAAAGACAAAAAGAATGTAAAAGTAGAGTCTAAAACAAATATAATATCAAAGAAACATGTTTACAAAGGAGAATGATTTGTTAACATTCAATTCTACTTTTTCGAACACGTATAATTTCTCTTTATTTTACAGTTCTGTCACATCATTATATCTATATTTTTCTTATGTCTCTCAGGTGTTAAATAATAATTTTGGTGTCTAAAAGTCATGTTTGTTTTACATGTGAGGTTGATAAACATTGAAGTACTTTAGAAACTCTCCCAGAAGTTATTTATTAAGAAAAAAACCAAACACTTAAATACTTCATCTATCATTCTATATATTAATTGATGTGTTAAGCAGAAGTTCTTTCAGATGCACAATTGCTTCCACATCACTCATATATGTCCTTGCATAGGCAAGAATGATACATGGCACTCCAAAAGTGTAAACACTCATGACACCTTTTACCCTTGTTATATCATGTTACTTATTATATTGTCATTTTAGAGGATGTAATGTATGAATTAAAAAAGGAGTGATGTAAAATGAACAATACTAGTATAGTATTGTTTTTGAACTGAAACTGCATGTGCTGACCTGAGGTTTGGAGTGTGATAGACTTGGCGTTTCCCGCTATTAACATAATGTTGGAGGTTGTGCTCAAAGAGATCCAAGGGGTTAATAGGGAGTTGAAGTTTTCTATTCCTGAATGCTGCAATGGGGACACGAACTAGGTCCCTAGCAGGAGTGTTGGTTGTCCTTACTTTGTGGCGATATATTGGTGTGCCTATATAGAATATCACCAAAGACAGTATGAGACCAGCAGTGGGGATACCATAACCAAGTCCCCATCCCAAGTTCTCTTGAATGTATACCAATCCTAAAGTGGCAATCAAAGCACCCAAGAATGAGGTAAACATCCACCAGTTGAAGAATGAGGCCTTTAGCTCTTTCTCATTGGGGTTGAAGTCATCAAACTGGTCAGCACCAAAGGTTGAGATGTTGGGCTTTGTTCCCCCTGCCCCAATTGCCATAGTGTAAAGGGCTGTGTAGAAAAATGCAATCTGTGTGGTTGAAGCCTTATTGCATATACCATTGCTGCATGGTGGTCTCAAGCTCTTCAGTGACACTGCTACTGTCAGAAGAGTCATACCCTGTGATCAAGTGGAACTAGTAAGTGCATGAAGAGGTTTGCTAGATAGACAAATGTATACCACAAAGCTATTAAGTAAAGAAAGAAAATTTGGTGCTATCCTTAGGGATGAGAAACATGGTTTCAATTTTGGTATTATTTGTAACTTTTTCACAATATTTTCTTTGTTTGGAATATAAAGATGCTGAATGTTGACACAGTTGGATCGTGATGGAGAAAATATAGAGAAGTAAAGTGTTGATTGTATATTTGAAAGAAAGAGAAAAGAAGTTACCAACACATAGATGAGAGATGAGAGAGTGAAAGTCCAAAAGCGACCCAAGTAAGAATCTGCTATGCAAGCTCCAAGAATTGGCGTTATCCACACAGATCCTGACCAGTTATTTACATTCCTCACTGATGAAACTGTGTCTTCATGAAGTTGGGTTGTAAGGTAATTCACTAAGTTCGAAGCCACTCCATAAAAGGCCATTCTTTCAAATGCTTCATACCCTGAAACAGTATTATATATATGCCATATATATAAGACAAAGTAATTAAATGATGAGAGTAGAATAAAATATCATATATATATGTTTTCTTATTATATCATGATTCATGCTATACGTGATATAACCATCCATTAACAACAAACATGCTGCCTGCATAACAAGCTATATGAGCATAATGCAAAGAAGGGTCTACAAGAATTGTTTTACAAGACTTAAGAAAACTTGAAAGATTGTTATGAAAAAACAGTGGAGATCTAAGAAAAGCAATTGAGATTCTGACCAACAAGAAAAGCACAAGCTTTCCATTTGCCGGTTTTAGATGAAAGTGCAGGGTGGCCACGGAAATCAACAGTGGCATCTTGGGTATAATCTGCATTGGCTTCCATTGATAAGAGATAATAAAAAGGAATAAGCAAAGTAAGAGATATAAATATATATAGCCAGGTAGTGATATATGAAGGAAAGCAATAAATGGAGAAAGAGATTGGTGATAGAGAAATCGGAGATAGCTAATGCTATCATATATATATATAGATATGTACTGCATAGTGGCATTATTGTCATTATTGAATTTAAAAATAAATATATATAATAAAGAGTAAATTTAGAATTAAATTATATAAAAAATATTAAAATAATAATATTAAGAATTATAAGGTCATTAATAAAAGATGTGAGTTGTAAATGTATCATTATCTTATGTTAAGTCAAATTAGTTGTTGTATTTATTACAAATTTTAAAATTTTTAATAATTAAATAAAGAAATTATTGGATTGGATTTTTACTAGTATTTTGTAAATATTTTTACTATTGAATGTATTATATTTGGAGTATCTCAACTTTTTACATAGAGTTAATAAAATAAAGAAAACCCTTTAAAAAAAAAAATCACTTATACATAATTATGTCTACAAAATTGATCATCCGAAATCAACATAAACTCTATTGTTCCGTTTCAACATGATTAAATTACTAAATTTTCAACCTTGTTACAGTACACAGAAAAAAAAGAAAAATATAAAATTCAGAAGAAATATAAGAACTCAAAGCTTGGTATTGTGATTATCACAGACAATTAATTTATAAATGAACTGATGAAAAGTAATATAAATGATTAAGGCACAATAACATGAACATAAATGAAATAACATGAGCATAAATGAAAGTAATAAAATGTGTGGTGATACTTCATTGACTGAATTAAGCATTGATTTGAATTGGAAAATGTGGAACCACAAAAGAGTGAAAATGCCCTAACTTTTGAAGTGCATCACATAATCCAAGTTTGAAATGGGTGAGCATATGAATAGGGTACCAATTTGCACCGACCCATTATCTCTGTCATATCAATATCACAATCCCATTCACATTGTTACCTCCTGCAGGATCTTTGACTCAATTTTTACAATTACATTATATATCTTCACACACATCTCAATATCATGCCAACAAAAAATGTGTAGTTTTTTATAATAATAAGTAATGTTTACGTGTTATTACTAGTTTCAAATCCATTATAGCAAATTTAGTAACTAGTTTTCATCAAATTTTAAATTCAAACTCTATTGTAATATATTATAAAAATACAAGTTGTTTTTTTTTTTTTTTTGTAAAAGACTATTTTATATGCATGCTTTTCCAAAATTAAATAAACTACAAGGTAGTAGATAGAAACCACACTACAATAATAATAAGATTTAACTGCAATAGAAAGCGTGGGTCATACTATTTGTGTAGGTTAAGCCTACACAAAATGAAAAAATAAAAATAAATAGTGTCCCTCAAACACACGAAAAATCCACATGTGGCCCTAACAGCTAAAATCATTGACATTTTGAAGGCTTGACCCACGCTAATATAATTTTGTGTGGGCTTATCATGGGTCAAACTCACAATTTTTACAACATTTTGAAGGCTTGACCCACGCTAATATAATTTTGTATGTGCTTAGCGTGAGTCAAACTCACAATTTTTTATAACTATTTGGACATTTTGTAGGCTTGACTCACGCTAATATAATTTTGTGTGAGTTTAGCGTAAGTCAAACTCACAATTTTTTATAAATTTCTAAACTCCTTGTAGACTAAGCCCACGCTTAATCTACGCAAAAACTTTTACCCCATGATAATAATTTTTTTTTTTTAATGCCGCTTATAAGAAGTTCATAAAAAAGAGTTACTTTTAAATACTCATCAAATATTTTTGTATTCATAACTTATAAGTTAATGAAATAAGATAATAATTAGTGGTCTTATCAAACATACTTTAAGTAGTTTTAAAAATATTACAAATAATTTTAAATCACTTTTGAAATAATTAAAAAAATCTATAAACCAATCTATATAGATAAATATTCAATATTTATAAAAACAGCATTCAATATTTTAAATACTTCGTTGAAAAGTATTTAAGAAAAAGAGAATATAGTAGTTTTAGAGAATATAACGGGGATTTATTCTTTTTCATTGAGAATTGAATTAAAAAGATATATTCGGATGATTTTTATTATGAAATGTATCTAGTGATAGGCAGATGGATATGGTAGTATAATGTTGTTAGCAACTGCCATGAACCTGTTTCATCAATAGAGGACCTGTTTTGGGGACAAAAGTTGCATATATGATAATAATACCCAACAGCATATTCTATAGAATGACGTTTTTTCCATTACCTCCCATCATTCCAACTCAGTTTTTTTTTCACAATATTCTTTTAAAAGAATAATTTTTTTTAAACTATGTCACGTTTCTTAAACGGTGTATCCGTGTTGAACATATGTATTGAACACGATCACTCATACAATAAGATTCATCTGAAATTTTTTTTCCACATTATCTTAAGACACAATTTGTTTGAAACAGAATATATGGACATTTACAAATTAATAAAGATTCAGAACTTAATTCACCGTATATAATGTGGGAAAAATTAGCCTATTTTAACTATATTCAACCTCAATGGTGCACTAACGTAAACAAAAAGACAAATATGAGGAACTAGGTTTTTGGATGAGTAGTGTAAAACAAAAATACTGGTTCTTTAGTCATGCACTTTGGGCATGAAAGTCTTTTTTGGGTTTAGTAACATTTTAGCTTGGCTATTACAGCATTTAGATAGTGTTCCGGTTGAAAATAAAGTATCAGCAAATAATTAATATAACTAATATAAAACACTTTATGAGTATTTCAATCTTATTATAAAAACACAAACACATATTCAACACAGAACAGATTAAATCCATAATCTAAAATATTATTTATCATTATGTATTTTTGCATGTGTGTAATATTTGTGGATTGTAATATCTTATTTGAGCTTTTCTGGAAAAACAATATAACTGATTTAGAGAGACAAGTGGTCAAGTTTTTTTTGTGAATTATCTTTTTGTAGGGGTTAGTATGTTGCATATGCTAATAGTTTTCCTCGATGTACCGTGAATATGAATTTGGGTATTTCATATGTTGTACTGGTCGGTCTCTATGAAGTCCAGTATTCAATTCAGGTCGATCGAGATCACCACACCCAAGCAAGCAGAAGACTAGTGAACTAATCAGAAGTTAAACATTAAATAGTTTATTAATTATAGATTAAATTCTTAAACAGATCCAATAATAAATGATCCATAATAATGATATAAATAAGCAGATTTCAAAGGATTAGGAAAGCAATCATCTAGTGCTAAATATTGAGTACCGAGTGTCGAAGTTTGACTTTAGCATCGGAATGCCTTTTGTAGGTACCATCCGAATCTGAAGTTCATCGAAACGAGAAGTGAAAGAGTGAGAGTTAAAAAAGTTTGTTCGAAAGAAATGAGTGAGGTGCAGGTTGATCGACCCACCAAAAAGTGATTAAATAGTTCTCTTGGTTCTAGCCCCCAAAAACACATCTATTCATTCATTTACATATCTTTTTACTAATTAAAAAAAATTATCTGGCTTGATGAGTAATGTGTGGCTAATGCAATGGACCACATTTTGTTGGCTCCATAATGAAGGTGTGAATGAATCCAATGAGTGGTTTGATGGGGTGGTAGATATTTTCTCAAACACTAAATGCTAAGGATATCATTCTCATAGCTTAGGTCAATGCTATCTACACCAACTCCTTCATTAATCCTCCATTCTTACTACGTGTTAAACCATTATCGGCTCATCTCTTTTAAGTGCCCACTCCTTTTAATCAATTACTCAATTTAGTTACAACATTTTGATCAATAATTCAAGGGCATATCTTGTATGTGTGGTGTTGCCAAGAAACAAAACACTTAATATTCAGCTTCTAATTAAGTGATCTCAGATATTTATGTAGATACACATTAAATTAAAGGGATAAAGGAAGGTGAAGTTATTTATTTGATTTTGTATGTGGATTAGATACTCATAGACTGGTTTTTATTTATTTATTTGAAAGGGTTAAAAATGTGAAAGTAAAGTTGATGTTGCATAGCATTGAGGGCAAAAGCTGAGTGACATATAAACCCTACCCAAGGCGAAACCTGGTGAAGAATGCATGGCTTGCCGGCAATGGTAAGGAAGATAGAGACGGAAAGAGAGTATTTGTATGGCTGATAGAAGAAGAGTACAAGATACTGCTTTGGACACTCACTCACCTTTAGGCCCCTCCCTCTGAATTCAATACTCTCAGGTCACTATTCCACCTTCCTCTTCCTCTTCTTCTTCCTCTCTTTCTCTCTTTCTCTTGAGATTGATTCCTCAACAAACCATACACATCACTGCTTTGTACGTACTTTCAATACCTTCACAATCAAGTTACACTTCGGACTCACATGCCATCAACACTCTCCTTCACTGCCTTGGATTCTTGTTAACATCTTTCAACTTTCGTAACATGTTAATCAATACCCGTCTTGGGACAAAACCAAAAGAGACAAGGACTATGGCTATCTAAGATTTGTATTATATAACTTATACTCAATTACAAGATAGTTAAGAAGACACACATATATTATGTTTAAACAACAACAAGAATACATGAAAGTATATAGAGAGTTGAATAATTATATAATAGTTAAATATGTTTTTCTTTCCTCAACTCAAACACCACCCAGATATTTAGTATAAAAATTATTAAAATAAATCATTTTGTATGTGAAATTATTATAATAAAAGAACTGGGATAAACAAAAGAAAAAAAGTAAAGGATATGAGAAAAAATATTTCTTTTATTTTCTTTTTCTTACATAAATCAAATCAAAGAATTTGAATATATTCAAACATTATACTCATTTTAGGTTTTGTTAAAAAGATAGAATGTAAAACAAAGAATCTAAAAGCGAGAAATGATAAAATAATGATTATACATATGTACAAAGAGAAACATCTAAGAATTAGAAAAAACAAAATTAATATTAGCTTCCTTCTAGAAACTTTGTATCCATATCTTTTGTTGCCCCAGCAAGTTAGGGAGAAAATATTGATGAGATCCAATTTGAAACAAATACTGAGGACTCAAAGCTTTGGTATAAATGTCAATCAATTGCTTTGCGGTAGAAATAGAAAGCAAATGCATGAAACTCTTCTTCATTGTAACCATCTTATATGTGTTTTATACGTTTGTGAAACACTAAATTTACTATAATACACTTGTTAGAAATGATTGTTAGTTTTTTCTAAAATTCGTTATTGTTTTGGTTTTAGACGGATGTCCATTGTAGTTATTTTCAATGGGTTAAATGGAATCTTAAATCAAACCAATTTCCATTACACAAGAATTCATCTCGATTATTTTCATAATACAAGCATATAGATGATCTAAAGTTTAGTAAAAAATGAAAAACAATTTCATGTTATAATACGAGGATGAAAAACATATTTAACCATCTTTGAAATTTTTTTGTTATATGTGATAGATTACTACGGTCAATTTTTCACATTATAAATATTTAATAAAAAGAATGAATAAGATGTGATTATATCTTGACTAAAGATTGATGAATGCCATGATAGTTTTGTTGTTCCCTCAGTGATGATATGAATTATAGAGGTAGTAATCCAAAGTCAAAATCAGAAAGAGTATACGTAATTCATATACCAATCATTTAGGATGCGTGTGAATTGATGGCTCTTTGCAATTGGTAAGAGATGAAGGAGTAACAGAGAAACTGTGTAAGATTCATGGGTATACAACAAGTGATGACTACTACCAATCATGGGAGACATCAAAGAGAGCATATGCATGCAGCATCTTTAACATGAACCGTTGAATGTCAAGACAGAAAAGAATAGAGATAAGAAAAGTGAAGTAGACAGCAGAATAACATACCACAAGGAATCACTGTCTGTCAGTAATAACCTTCGACCCTTCCATATCTTAGATTCCAATTCACTCTGCACGGTTGCAAATTTGGGTGTGTTAACTTTAGAAAGATGCCACATCTTTTTAAATAACGATATAATATTAATATATTTTTCTGAGGTCTAAATTTATGTACGGACAAAATAAATAAAGTAAATAAAATATGAGAGAAATAGAAAAGAGAAAAATGTATAGATATAATGTAATTTTTATTGTTTGGTTTGATAAAAATAGAGAAAGAATTGAAAAGAGAAAGTGCTTCAAAATATGCTTTACCGTAAATTATTTATAAGATAACATTTTTTATAAGGAAAAAAATTAAATTAGTTATGTTAAAATAATAAGATTGTGCATTTCCAAACAACAGTTAGTTTAATACTCTTAATCATAAAAAATGTAACGAACAAAATAAAATATATAAGTATATAAAAAAACTATAATATATTTTTTGTCTTTTCAAATTTATTTGAAAATAAGTATAGTTTCAATCAAAACAAATAGAGTTGGATAGTTGAATTTCATTGCCATGAAAAATCAAATTGCATAAACACTTTAAATGCACTAATAATACACTCAAATTCCACATCAACTAAAAATAAAATTAATTTATAATATAGTAGTAAAATACTCAAATTTCATATTAGAGATAAAAATCAATTTACAAACCAAACTCTTTTTTGAAAAGTAAAACATAATCAATTCTATTAAAACATTTTGGTTTTGGGATGATTTATTATCATTTTTTATTTATAAGCTAAATTTTAAAATGATTATTATTATAACTTTTATATTTGATTTCCTATAAAAAAAAATGTTCTACTTTGGTTGTTATACTTTTACTAAGCGAATATTTTGTTGAAAGGAGAATTTATTTCTGTGTACCCTTAAAGGATCGTTTCCCCTTATAGGTAAAGAAATCTCACTTGAATGGACAACAAATCTTGAACCGATCATTATTGTAAAATTTCTCTTTTGAATTTGTGATTGCCAAAACTTTCATAGGGCAAAGGTGTAAAAAAAAATGGCGACAACAAGAAAAACAAGACGACATAAAAAATATAATGAGATGAAAAAAGTTTTGATTCGAAGATAAAACACTTTAAAAAATAATAGGAAATAAAGCAAGATCAAAAAGGCAAATGAAAGCCAAATAAGAATTATTCGTTAATAGTTTATAGATGTTGAATTACCAAAGACAATTAAAGAGATTATGAAAAATAAATTAACTTAATTGCTAAAAGCCATCCAAATCTAATCATGGATAGCAGCGATAAATGATCTAAGAAATATTATTAACTTAGTTTAAATTTGAACATAATTAATTTGTTATTATAGAATTGATTTTATAAAATACACTACCAATAAAAGTGTACTTTAAAGAATACTAAAACCTTAGAAAGAAATTTATGCTCACTGTATTGAATGTATGACTTTGTCTAGTATTAAACATTGAACTACGTAAGTTAATGATATAATTTAGGAAAAAATATTGTTGGCTAGCTTACTAGGTTAGATGAAGAGGGGTGAAATGAGTTGAGTTGTTTCTATATTTTTTTTAGGACATACTATCCTTTCGGCTTTTTTTTTGGGTTTTCAGTTGATAATTAAATGTTTAACTGATTTTAGTCCATGAATTTTCATTCATTAGTAATTTTAAAATTTCTCCCTTTACCCTATCAGACGTGGACCAACAAAAAAATTTAAAATTCAGTATTGTCCTTGGTTTCATTTTTATTTGCGGATGCAGAAATTCGGAAGTGATTGTTATATACTCTAGATTTCAATATGTCGAAGATCATTTTCATAATTCATTTAAGTTTTTGGATAGTCATATCCAAAAGTAAGTTATGAGTTCTAGATTTTCATATATAAAATGGTGTATTTTAAATGGTGTCGAGGATTGAGATCCGAAACTCTTTTATGTTTACTTATGAATCTTGATATCCGAAAGTCATTTATACTATCTATATAAGCTTTCGAATGACGAAATCCAAAAATGACATTAATTCTGAATTTGTGTATTCGAAACTTTGTGATTTGATTTACGAATATAAATATTTGAAAGGTAAAAAATTTAAATTATTAAGGACAAAACGGAACTTTTCACATCCATGTGTGTTTGAATTGATACGACAAGGGAGAATCATCCTCTAAGTTTTTGGACCCTTCCTATCACAAAATGATATTGATTGAGCCCCTATATCAGCAACCAATTCAAAATTGACACAACCAGAAACACTGGTACGAGCAGAAATAAATGTTAAAATGATTTTTGAACAAGACAGTAATGTGCATTTAATTTAGTTTATTTCTCAGAACTAAAACAAAGTTATACACGTGTCAAACTAAAGGTGAACGCAGAAACTAGATAATGATTAGCCTGATACTCAATTTTGTGTGTTAATACAGAGTCAGGATAATCACGAAAAAGAAAAAGGCAAAAACTGTACAGACTCTGTTGTTTGTGTAACAAGCAAACCTAGTAGTATTTACTAATACTAAGACCCTAAAATATAAAAACGGAAAACGTTTGGTTTGATGGGGTAATGTTTGCTGAAATTTAGAGCCAGGGGAACCATGGTGGAAAGTAAGCTTGGGGAGAAGGGATTCTATCACAGCTAGCAGAGCTGATGCCAATAACTCCATTCCTGCACCCTTTATCATTTAACCGCTCTCAAAAAGATTTTCGCTAACCACGGGCTCTCTGTGAAGGACTTGGTGGTTCTTTCAGGTACTATGTGCTAAACACATTAAATTATACGTGTATCAAGTCTGATCAAGACCAGGTAGGGTTCTAAATAAATGCTTTGTCAAGAAAATTTCTATGCTATTTTAGATTGAAACAGAACGAGAGAAATTGTGAGTGTTAATTGAGAGGCTAGCTTGCTCTATCTACTTATTGCCAGAAATGAGCAATATCAAGCCTCTAACAGGAAGCGAGAGGCAGATCAGCAGAAAAAGTCAATTAAACATTAGCCAACTATTTGTACCTACACACATATATGTATGTATCTATATGTATTCTCTGCCTGTCAAGCTACCTGGTTTATTGTCAATAAACTACCTCATTTTATATGACTTTGCCAAGCTTCCTATCTTCCCTGATAACACATTTCACCAGCAGAACCTGTAATCTCCACGAGCATGAAGAAATGACATAAAATAATATCATCAATGCCAATCCTTAAATTTGTTTACACTGAAATACGGTATTTGGATCCTGTAGCTGATCCAGGAATGCAACTAGATGAGATTAAACAATTGTCAAGTTAAAATTCCAATATCTCTGAAGAATCATCTATGTAAAACAAGGCAAGTGTATCCAATCACAAATTCTTGAATCGTTAAAATACTCAAAAATCTTCCAGGAGAAATTTATCAGAAGTGACAAATATAGATTTTCCAAGGTCAACTAACGTATTAAGTGTAATTGGTTATGATCAAACAGTTTTTCTTTGATTTCTACATTAGAAAATTGGGAAGATTGTCATGAACTTACACTCTCACATTTATACATTAGCCTGGTTACATCATATTTTCATTATAACCAAAACAAGGATTGGAAGGAGTCTCAATCTGCTAGCCCTACTACTGCTCCGTGTTCCTCTTAATCCAGTTCATGAACAGATTCAACCTCCTCTTCTGGTAGTTCAAATTCATCAACCTCTTTAAAGTAGGCTTTCTGTTTTTCAATATAATCTTGAAGCTGGGCATCTTTCGATACGTCTTCTTTATACGACACAGCACGCTTCCTCTGGAATTAAAATATCCATTAAGAACCACATACAATTCACCTTTCATGTGAACCACTCTAATGATGATTAAATACACAAAGCTCAATTATGCCTTAGAAATCTGCAAAACCATCCTAAACAGAGTGAATATTAAACAATCTTTACCTTCCTGCAAGAAACCCTTAAAACCCTAGCCTTAGGGAGACCCAAACCTTCAAGTTCAACTCCATCACTTTTGTCCCTGTTTGGCAGGAAAGAAACTTGGATGACAAAAGAGTAATTATAGGAAAACAGATGAGAGAGTAATAATTAAACTCGGTTCCCTTAATTAATGTAGAATTGAACTTAACATGACTTAAATTAAAACAGAGAATGGTTATTACTAGTTACCGAATCGTAGGGATTTTTGAATTCGCTATTGCTTTTTTTGCATTCCTTTTCTTTTCATTCAAAGTATGTATTCGGGAGCAGAATGCTGAAATTGGCTCAGAAACATCAAGACCAGCAGTACCTGAAGTAAAAGCAGAGAGTAAGAAACATATATGGTTAATATAGTGGTATTAAGCTATAATTTACGAGAGAATAAACGAATGATTATACAGAGCAAGAAAAGATTAACGAGAAATTCATACGCAAAGGAAAATGCAAAGTTAATGTATATAGTAATATGTGATTTCATAAAAGTGAAGTACCGCGTGTGGAGTTGATTGGGGAGGAAGAAGAATTTGATGGAAGAGCGTTGGAATTGGTGAGATCGGAAAGAGCCTTTCGTTTTCTTTCACCACCACTAGCGTTTTCCATTTCAACGGTTCCGTTTCTGAGTTTCTGAGAGTGTGAAAATCACTCACTCACACTTCTCTCATGCTTTTTCTGTTATTTTCTTGTTTCCCATGGCGGGAAATGTCAGTTGGAAAACAACCATTTGCTAATTCTCTTTTCACCACTCATTTTTCAATGCCACTTTGAATGTGTTTATAAAATTTATTTCAGTTCATTCAAGTAAAGTTTAATTCAAAGAAGATGCCACTGAAAATTTTTCAATTCAATATAAAAGCTATGTTCTATTCTTTTTAATCATATCCAAGTTCATTAGACTTTTTTTTAACAATATATAAAAATCTACATTTTTACTAAAATCAGGTTAGACTAATATTGTATATGCAACCAAACACACTGAATTTGAGTTTCTGCAAATGATATTGCTAATTCTTAAAACATTAACTTTTTTTATATGTAAGAATTCTTTAGAAATTTACAACAATTTGCGCACACCGCTTAACCAATTGACGTAGAACTTGTTATTTAGAAAAGAAAAAGAATAAACCTTAATTAATATATTAAATCAATTCGGAAGATAATAAACGTTGGTTAATTTAATTCTTAAAGTTAAAAATAAGCTTAAATAAATTTAACATGTTTTTCTAAAAATGGTTATACTAATGCAAAAATATATAGTATAGTATTTTTTATCTTATCTTCCTTTAAATTTCTCTCAAACCAACTTATGTATTTAAAGTATTTTGTTGATGTTGTTAATTTATCTTCTCTTCCTCAAATAGAAATTATCGTCATTGATTCATGTTTCTCTCTTTCACATCTAAAACGACATCGTTTGCTAGCTCCTTATAGTTTATCTTCGCTTCCTTAAATATTTCTTAAGTTATATGCTTTACTCTTACCATCTACATGTCGTTTATGTTGAAATACATGACAAATTATATATACTCTTGATAGGATATGTTACCATGATATATAACACATAGTTATAATTAAAAAAAATTGAGATCAAAAGAAAAATATAAAAAAAAATGAATTTAAAAGGTCAAGAGAATTATAGAGATAAAATATAAATAAATATTTATTTTAGAAAATTAAACCAAAAATTTATAGATTAGTATATGTTAATTTCAAACTTAAAACAAATATACTATGAGATGAAACTTAAATACATATTTTGATTGTAAGAAAATTAAATATGCTATTTTGTTTCTTTTTATCATTATAATCCTTGAAATAATATATATATATATATATATATATTCTAAAAATATTTAATATCAATTATTTATTTTTTTATATTTTAAAGAGATAAATAAACCACAATATAATAAATTTTGCAATTAATTTTTTTATAATTTAAAAACAAGTTATATAAATAAATAAAAACCTTCGAAATGTTGGTGTAAAAATGCTGAATATTCCAATTTCCACTATTAGTTTTCTTTGGTAATAAAGATTTGTTTTCCCAATCAATGGTGTCTCCTAATCAAGGGTCAATGCTGAGAAAGTTTGATAAAAAAAAAAAAAACTTGCTTTCCTGAAGCAGCTTTAGAGAAAAAAATTATTTATAGATTTGAAATCCTTTCTGGTTTCATATTGTATTTGGACCCTATAGCAGATACTCAGAATTGAGAAGAGTAATAGCACATGAAGTGTAATAATAAAATATTTTTTCAGTACAATGGTGATCCAATGCTTCTTTTAGCTTTATAACATTGTGTTGCATGTTAGTCACCGACCCAAAATGGGAGAAAAATTAATTAAAGGATAATTTAATTAAACAATTTTTAATGGTTAATTAAATTTAAAAATATTAAAAGATTAATTTAATGTTTAAATTAACTTTAAAGAGTATCTAAAGTTATATACTATTAGAAACTTTTAGGATACTTTATGTTCTTACAACAAGACCAAGAATACTACAATCAGGTTGATAAAATTAACTCTTATACAAATCTTTCGAACTATGGGCTGGACTCTCTCGGTCTCCTCAAGGTAGATGCTCTCGACTTCTCTTTCGGCTAAGTGCTCTCGGCTTCTCCTTCTACTAAGTGCTCTCGGCTTCTCCTTCAGCTAGGTGCTCTCGGCTTCTCCTTCAGCTAGGTGCTCTCGGCTTCTCCTTCAGCTAGGTGCTCTCGGCTTCTTCTCGGGTTGGGCTCTCACGACTTCTACTCGAGTTGGGCTCTCGGCTTCTTCTCCTCACAGGTGGGTGTGTGTACCTGCAAGGCGCTCCGATGCCAAAGTCAGATATAGTTTTATGTTCATCAGATAAATTGAATCTCACTTACCTCTTGAGTTGAACCTCTATTTATAAGGCTCTCTTATTAGATTTAAGAGTTACTTGAGTCTTTTCTTTTTGCACCTAACATTTTGAAAACACACACCTGTATATTTAGGTCCATCTTATGAGCTTTGCTATAATCACTAATTTAATTTTACTTATTTACTTTTTATATTTAACGTTTCGGTTGAGACTTTCGGTACAACCTTTCGATCGAAACTTTTGGTATAACCTTTCGGTTGACCTTTCGGCCTAGACATTACACTTTATACTTTTATATTCATATTTACCGTAAGTGTATTTTAACTCTTATCACTTTTGTTGCCGTAAAATCCACATTGCATTTTAAATTTTAAGACTTTGGTGACTCCTTGAAAATATTCCATAGTTGTATTTAATTGATAATTATTCAATGGGTTTTCAGTGTTTGTTTGTCATATGTTGGTAAATTTAGTTTTAACCAATATGTATTAATATCACATCTCGGTGACAATTATACCTATTAATATCCAATAATTGTAACAAAATTTCAAATGTTTTGGTATGTCATTCATACCTAAATATATATTTTACATTCTTATAATATGATATAGCTTACATTATCATAATATGATGTTATAAAAATAATATTTTTACTAATTTCTTAACTCTTTTCAATTATGATTGTAATTTATTACTCATAATCTATCCTCCTGTGTAATATATTATAGAAAAATATAAAATAAAATATGGTAAGATATTATTTTAAAATTTTCAATATTATTCTATTAGATAAGCATTTAACAACCATTACATTTCCTACTATTCCCACTACAATATATTAATCACTATCAAGGGGTTGATTTTAAATTTAAATTTTTTTGGCACGAGTCCTTCAATATTTTGGCAGGTGACCCTAAACTTTGTAATGCAGCGTAAATGTATTTTTATCTAGTATGTTGTTAAAATTCTTTATGAATAGGTATAGTCTATCTATGTATCATTTTTATTAACATATGACTTTTGGTTTAGTCCTTATATTTTTGTATTTTTTTTAATAATTTTTTTTATGTGATAGTATATGATTGTTGTTCCTTAAGGTGTCAATCTTACTTAAATATCAAGTTCCATAGTAATGTCTAACATAAGATTTTTTTATAAAAAAAAATATATTTTTATCTATAGTACATCTCAGAAGCAAATACTGTTAAAAAAACAAAGGCAAAAAAAAAAAACCCTTTGTTTCTTTCAATACATTTGATTGAATTTTTGTGCTTTTGTAGCATACCATCCAAATCAAACGAGAAAAGAAGAAAATATCTTTCATATGAAGAAGAGAAATTTGGGTAGTAAGCAATTAATAGAGTTTAGTACACATGGATATGTTGATATATAATTTTTAATACTCAGTCTATTAAAATGATTTTAAGAAAATTATTTTAAACGTGCATGCCATTTTTGTACATTAAATAATAATTGTCACAGTACATATATATGAGGGGCCAAAAAATTTATATCCACTCAGTGTAAATGTTAGATAAAAAACATTTTTAATAATCTTGAAAAAAGAGAGTAAATAAGCATAAAAAGCATCGTATTTAATATAGGAGAATAAATAGTTACTATTTATTTCCTCTATTATACAACAATAGTATTTTCAAAATATTTTTACTAAAATAATAATCTTTTTAGTTTTTTATTGTTTTTTCAATCATGGTTCTATATTTAGTTAAAAGCAATCAATTCAATACCACTTACATTAAAAAGAGATAAAAAGAAGCTTGAAAAGTTAAGAATGTTTTTATTAAATTTATAATAATTGATTTTTTAATTAATAAGTCATGACTTTAAAAAAAATGAATAAAAAAGATAAAATATTATTACAAAGGTTACTTTCAATGTTAAAAATCAACTAACTTTGAAAATAAAACTTCATAGTTAGAATATGTTTTAAAGTTATTAAATTATCCTAATTTATTTTTTGCTTCATAAACACTCACCTATTTTAAGTTTCATTTTAGTGTGATTCTCACTTTTTAGACCATCAAAACTATTATTATTACTAGAATAAAATATCATTATTAGATGCAAAAAAAAATAAAAATACTATCATTATTAGTACTATCTCTTAACATAAATGGAACCAATAGCCTCATTACTCACTCAATAAGGAAATTATTAAAGATAGAGATTAGCAAATGTATATAATCTCCAATGATAAATATGTCATCAAGTTAACAAGCATTTAATTAATATAATATAAAAATTAGTCTGAAATGCAGGGGAAACATGTGACAAGACAAAAAAAAATATCAGTTTCTTCTCTCCCAATAAAAAAAAACAATAAATTTTATATTGTTAAACTGTTAAGAGTTATCTTAAATATTTTACATATACACAATCAGTTTAGCCACTAAAAAACACAACTGATCTCTCTGTTCTTTTACCAATTTCGATAAAGGTTTTGATTCTCACGTTATAGCTTTCAAAGCATATGTTTCTAAATAAACATATTTTTCAATTCTTATTAGGAGCTAAAACAACATAATTACTTAAAAATCTCTTGGTATAAATAACATTGAAGAGTTAAAGAAAAATGATAGTTCATGTTTTTATCAATAGTTCATGTTTTTTTAGATGATTTGGCACGAATATTTGCAGTGCGATAACGACAGAAGCGGTTTCATGGAGCCTCTGTATCAGCAGCACTGATCTAGGTGAAACAAAATCCGTTGGCTCCCTGTGCATGCCACATGATTGTAATAAAGCAAATCACTAGATTGACAAAAGTGGATGCACAGAACAAAACCACCACAAATAAGCCTCTAGTTTAACTCAATTCCAATGTTCCAATCTCCAGCAAAACCCATGGGCCAACCCAAGCACCAAAACCAAAGTCACAAATTTCAACATCAACCTCACCCACCCTTCTATAAATATTCTCCCTTCTCTTCACACCATTCATCACCTTCACTACCAGTTCCAAAATCACACTTCCCAGATCAAGAAGAGGGCATCACCATCATATCAAACACAACATGGACGCAGTTCAGTCCTGGGTTTCAGACCACAAGCTCACCACCGTTGGTAATTAGTTATATGGGAAAATTGTTGAGTTTTTAATACTCTAGTTCAATCATAGTAGATGATAGATTCATTGCCTTTTTATAGTAATTATCTTAAAAACTTATGATAAAACTATTTTAAAGTTTAACAAAATTGGTCTTGAATTAATCTTAATATTATTACAGGAGCACTCTGGGCATCTGGAATTGGAGCATCACTTGTGGCTTATTCATGCAAAAAGTCCCCAATGAAGCCTAGTCTCAGGCTTATCCATGCTAGGTACAAATATATTAAGAAATGAGTTTTCACTCAATTATATATCATATTAAGACTTAAATTTAAATTTTAAGTCTAACTGTAATCTCTAATAGTAAATAATGAAATGTGTGGTGTAATAATAATATAAATGTGATTAATGAATGAAATGGTTTTGCAGGATGCATGCTCAGGCACTAACTTTAGCAGTGTTGTCTGGTGCAGCTGCTTATCACTATTATGAGAAAGGTTCTCTTCAGCCAAACCCAGTGGCAGATAATAATGTTTCTGCTACCAATTTGAACCAGATTGTTGAATATGAAATTCACTGTCCTTTCTAAATAAAAAGTGTAAACAATAGGGATCATGCTATTCAGATGTTCTTTCATCAAGTTAGTGTTGTTTCCTAGAATGAAAGTTGTTGGATAATGATCAGACTCTAGAACAATTTACACTGCATCCTATTTATGTATGTTCTGAGGGTTGATTTATTTTGTAATGTATATAAGTTTTATGAGAAGTTTCAGCTTGATTTGCATTATTTCTAAAAACTCTATCATTACCTTATCTACTCTATCCGGAAATCTTAAACACGTGACACGTACTCCTTTTATTGGGTTCTTTTTCTGCTACAACATGTTTCTGGATATGCGAGTAACACCATTCTAATTAATAAGGTTATTTTTTAAATGGAGTATTTAGAAATTTTTAATACATTTTTTTCTAAAATTTGTGGACAAGTGTGCCAATATAACACATAGTGACACTACTAAAAAAAAATAGGTCATATAAATGTTATACAACTTTAATGTGTTGGAATTAGTCTGAGTAGTGTTTTATTTCATCCAACATTAAAGTCATGTCTCCTTATACGATACTATATCAGTTTCCTCTAACTAAAATTGTATAATCACATAATTTTTTAATAAAATTGTAAGGCATAATTTGTTCATCTCGATAATTTTAAAAAATCTATTAATCAATTTTTTTTTTTTTATTAAAATATATCAATTTAATAATTAGTAAGTAAAGATCATTTTGAAATTTGGATTTAAAGCCGTTTAATCATGTACATTATATACACATTACATTTGGTTTTGGCCAAGTTACAATTTATAACTTGAGGTAGGAGCAAAGCTTTTAGAGGTTTTTGTTTACTTTAAAAAAAAAACAAACATATATATTAAAAAAATAAATCCAGAAAACACAATTTACCATACAAGGAACAAGGAATGCGTTAAAAAGTCAGGTGTCGTCTTTCTTAAAAAAAAATAATCATCTTCTCCGTCTCCACTCTCGTGTATTTTTTTAATAAAAAATACCCTTGATAAAAATAATTTTTTACTTTGTAGTATTTTAATTACATATTTATCACTTACCTACCACAATTTTAAACTTTTTGATATTCATTTATTTTTTTCACATATTTTACTATCATATTTTAAAATTTTATCATACCTTCTTAATTTATTAAATATGTAACGCTTGTTAACATATAAAAAAAATAAAAAATAAACATGTTATCATCTTTAAAAAAGTATAACAAAAATAGTACCCACTCAAACATGTTTGAAATTAATTTAAATTACAGGAAATATATATTTAAATTAAAGATTTTTTTATGGTCAGGATTCTGTAATTATTTATGTAGTGTATCAATACAATATAACTTTTCTTATGTTCCATCCATCATATTTTGTCAATGTAATATACTTTTTTATATCTTGAGTAGGGAAATTATTTAAAAAATAATTACATAAGAATCTCAGTCTCCCTTCTTTATATAGTTCCATCTCTTTTATTATTATTATTATTATTATTATTATTATTATTATTATTTTATCTCTTGCAACTACTCTCCTGCATCTAATTGACTATTTAAGCAAAAAATTTGCAAATCACTAAAAAAAAATTATTAAATAGAAATTAATTTTGTAGACAAAAATAATTAATTGTTATATTAATTAAATTAGATACTATTTTAGATGATTAGTGTTTATTATTGTTAAATAGTTTCTAAACTAATATCTAATTGGCTATTAAGGTTTTAACTATCAATTATTTAGATACTAATTCTAAAATTAGTAGTAAAAACTTTGATTGCTAATTAGATATCAATTTAAAAACTATTTAATAATAATAGAAAGTAATTTATAAACTATTTTTTTTAGTTTCTAAAATAGTTATTTTTTATCTTTAAAAATAGTATATATACTTAATGTTTATTTTACTCTTATCATATCATGTTTATATCGATCAAATAAGTCTTAACAGTCAACATAAGGTAGGTGGTTAATAAAACACATAATAAATTATATTTTATTATAGGTTGGTTACTTAAACACATAATAATAAGTTATATTTTATTCTAGTTTAAGTCTTAGGTGCGAAAGAGAACGTTTTGTAACCAATAATAGACTAATCCAATATAAATAAAATAGTTTTTCTAAAAGATACGAGTGCTTTATTTAAAAAAAAATGTTAACTAAGAAAAGAGTAAAAGAGAGAAAATATTATTTGATTTAAAATTCTGATGACAACTATAGAAAAAGATGATTTATAAGATTTGTAGAGAAATCAGGAGCATAACAAAAACAAAGGACACAAAAACAAGTTAGATTGAGAGAGTGAGAGTAACTACAGTACATGTAAGTAGTGAGATACAAACATAAACTACAAAATCATAAGTAGTTAGTGGCGAGTTACTGTTCTAATTTATGGGATGCTGATATCTTGATACTCTTAACAATAAAACCATATCTTTCACATCTCAATAAATTAATATTCTATTTATTTTTATAACTGATGTTGGGTTCACTAATCCTTCATGCTGTTGTTGTACCCAATGAGCCATTAATGATGGCATCTAATGTTTGTTGCAGCTTTGGGTATTAACTAACTAACTATCCAGGGTGGCCTTAAAATACATTATTGATGATACTGTTCACATTAAACTAATCTTAATATCAATAATTAACAATGGTTACATACTACAAGAAGGAAATGAAAAAAATAGAAAGTTGGTTAGAGGAATAGCCTTTGCTTTGCTCATTTGTGCTGTTGTGTGGTTGGAAAGTCTTCTCCTGCCTAACTGCTTGATTCCTTTTGTTAACTACTTTACTAAACACTACTCTAAAGAGATAGCCTACCAAACAATACCTTCTTCCTATTTCTACTCTCCCATCTCATTCTCAATACATCTTCCTCTACTCATTTATTATAAAATTATCTACAAAAACAAAATGATGGGACATCTCCACATACTTATGAGGTTACATCCAACCTAATATATACTTTTTTAGTTATACAAAAACTTTAATGTGTAGTATATAATGATGTACATCTTCATCATTAGGCTTCCATCATTTACTATGATGGGTCCAAGCAATGCATTATATAAAGAATGAAGGTAGATGGCAACTCTTTAAATTGGCAAGTTCTTTGGAAGAAGGGAATATCTCCTTCATCTTTCTGTGATTTAAGAAAGCTGAAAGCAGAAAGCAGAAGCAGAAGCAGAGGAAGGAATGGATTGTTGTGTGTGTACAACTATGCCACTGATCCTAAGGCCTCCGAGGAATACAATATGTGGGGCATGTTACGAAGGAGTGAGGAGCATAATCAACATGATGGGCAGTGTTGAAAGTGAGAAGGTAAAAGCAATTGTGGCCAATCCAAATCCAAACACTTCTCTACTTTCGCGAAGAAATTCGAGTAAGGCAAGCTCTGATTCGTTTGTTCTTTAACCGTTTGATTGGAAAACATGGCACATGTCTCAATTTGGTTGTTCTTCTCTCTGCAGACACTTGAAGATTGTATAAGATGGTGTTCTGAGCAGATGGAACAGTTTAATCAACAAAAGCAAGACTTGGTTTTCCTGAGAGGCTTTGTTGCAGCCTTCAAAGAACAGATTCACACAGATATATTGGTCACTCCAGGGAGACACGGTCCACCTATACCTGCACATAAGTCCGTTTTGGTAAGCTCTTTTTTTATGTGATTGAACATTACTGATACAGTTTCTTAATTGTACCAAAAATCTTAGATCAAGTTGTTTTATTTAAAGTTAGAAAAAACCATATTGAAAATTCGACTAGAGATTATAGCATTTTCATAGAGATTATAGCATTTTCATAGTATGTTATCAGAATCTCAGGTTTAAAGTCTATCCTAACGAGTGCCATATCATCTGTTATCGGTATATTATCGGATCACTTGTAACACGATCTGTCACTCTCGACGTGAGAGTGTTATCGACTAAAGATTAAAGATTATTAAAGATTAGACTATTTTTATAGGATGATTGATATGATTCTAATTGGAAGGTGATGACAGCATATTATAATGTTACAGGCTGCGAGATCAGAAATATTTAAGAACATGCTAGAGTGTGATGAGTGCAAAGAAGCACCGAGTAAGAGCATAACTATACCCGATTTGAAGCATGAAGAACTAGAGTGTCTGCTTGAGTTTCTGTACAGTGGGAGTTTGGGTGTGGAAAAATTGGAGAAACATGTGTACGCTTTGTCACAGGCAGCAGATAAGTATATGATCCCACATTTGCTGAAACACTGCGAACGGTACCTGCTGAGTTCGCTCAGCACTTGTAATGCCCTTCAGACACTGGAGATTGCAGACACTTGTTCCAACCACACCTTGAAGGAGACAACCTTGGATTTCTTGGTTAAGAACATTGATCGTGTTGTGTCCTCACCTAAATTTGAAGCTTTTGTTCATAGGAGCCCACACCTCACTGTGCAACTCGTTACAAGGGCCTTCGCCAATGGTGCCAAATAATCAATTTCTCTCTTTATTTTTTCAATTTAGCCCTGTATTTATTCTTCAACCCTATCAGAAGCTAATAAAAAAATATGGACACATTTCTTTTTTTAATTTTAAAAACAATAAATTAGGCAGAATGCCAATTAAAGTACATTTTTCATGCAATTTTCCATACAAAATATATTATTTACTAATGGATTAAAATATTAAACGTTGGTGTTCTCTCTTATAGCACAGTCTTTATCTAATGGGAGTTAACTATGATTATAAATACTATAGATTTATATTATAATAATATAACGCATTATATAAATATTTGATGTAATGATCATATATTTCAATTTTTTATACCAATAGAAAGGTTTGTCTGTTTATAAACTCGTGAAATTTATATTAATGATTTTAAATTTATCAAATAAATATATTGACTGATCTAATATTAAAATGTTAATATCTGACAATTTTTTAATAAAGTCTGCAGCCCTCAACAAATGCCTTTTCGGCGTGTCCACAGTCATAAAACCATCCATTGAGGCTTCTAACAGGGAGATTTCTTTTTGCACCCACACTTTCCTTTTGTACTCCCACAAATATGAAAATTCTTACTTTTTTTATTTGTGCAATTTAAAGTTTTTATTGTATAATCTGAAAACTTTTTTGACTTATAGTTTAATTTATAAGTATTTTTTTTTATAAATAAAACTTTCAGATTGCATAATGTAGAAGTCACTCTCGACTTTTAAATTATAGAATCAAAAAATATTTTTTTCATGAATTCTTGTTTAGATTACACCATTTAAAAATCATTTTTTATAAAAAAAATTCAGATCATGTAATTCACATGGAAACTAGGAGGGTATAGAAAGAAATGGTCTCTAACAGAATCTGACCCAACCAGTATTAAGCCCATCAAAGACTGTAAAGCAACAGATCGACTTATTTTTTTGTTATTTAAATATATTGGTACTTTTGTAAAGCTAGTGAATTTTATTTTAATTTCTACAATTTTTTATCAAACTTAAAATAAAATTTTCCAGTATTTTATAAAATATTTAAATTTTACTTTTAATTCTCTTAAAATATTTTTTTATTCTTTGAAAAAAATTAAATTACTGTTTTTAATTTTAATATTTACTTTAAAATAATGAATAATAGTTATTTATAAATTTTTTTAAATGACACATACTGATATTATATTAATATTTATCAGATAAATTGACCATTTAATATATTATTTAGCACATAAATAATTAATATAATACAAGAAAAAAATCAATTTAGAGAAAATAAGAACAATTTTCTCCTATAAAACCAATTAAAATTCGCTAATTTTATAAGAATTAAAAACATGTTAAAGTTTAATGCATTTTGAATCTACTAACAACAATTTTTTAAATTGTTCCTTCCATCTCAATCTCTTTCTTAAACTAAAACAGCCATCCATCCTTCTTTTTTTTTATCAGCATGAAAAAATAAAATAAAATAATAAAAAGTATTTCAGGATACTCCAACTCTTAATACAATAGATTATAAAAATATCATCTACTTCTACATATCCAACTAATAAAACTTTAGAAAATAATAACTCATCAAATATAAACTGTAAATCTAAAATTTTATAAAGACAATATATGTCATTCAAAACCTTAGTTAGCATTCTAAATAAGAAATTCTAAAAAAAACCAAAAGAACCTCGTACAAAAGTCCAAACCACAACCTCAAACCACTTCCATCTTTGAATTCCAACCATGTTCATTTCTTTCACATTGATTCTTCTCTCCTAGTAGATCAACCCAGGAACTGTGACTCTTCAAACTTTACACATCATTTTTCCCGAAACAATTGACAATATTTTACGGTTAATAAATCGATGGAAAAAATTCCTTCCGACCAACAAAACACAAACTAGGATTCTTCTCCGTTCTACAACAAGTCAAATAATACTATTACTTAAAGGCACAACATAATACACAACTCAATTACCTTATCTAATATACCCTGTATATTTGATACATATAGATAATTTATAACATAGCCATAGTTGGAGTTGAATTGCTTTCACCTATAATGCAAGCTCCTCTACCAAGATAAGACCATGAGCAAACTAAATGTGAACATCTATCAGCATCTATGTTGAACAAGCCAGATGTCATGTATAATCGAGCATGCATGCATGCAACAAAAAACATAATCTTGTGATATCTATAACCTTTGATGTTACTGTGTAAAGAAATTGATTCTTTGTTTCCCCCCCTTAAAGAAAACATGATGAAAAAATTGCAAAATGAATTATATATATGTTGATGAAGCCTTACAAATTGGATGTCAGATTTGAAGGACACAACACAATCAATCTACGAATGGAGGAGATGGATTTTGTCAGGAGCTTTGTTGCTGGATTTAGCATTTAGTGAAGAAATTCCCACTGATATAAGAGTCAGTACTGCAACAATGGGCCTCCCATTCCTGCACAAAAATGCTGCATTGACATGATCGCTCTACCCTGTAACACTGCATGTGATAAGGTCCTACCCACTCTTTTATCATAAACTATTATCATAATGTACATTTCAATCTAACTCCACAACATAAATTACTTTTTTTTATTCTTTAGTTAATATGGTAGAATGTGATATTTATTAAGCCTGAAGTTGTTAAATAAAGATAGAAAAACTCAAATTTTATGACTTTAAAACAAATTTTAATTTTGAGAGTAAAACATTTCCTTGGCTGCAAAAATTAATCACATAATATCTTTCACATTCTTCTTCAAACACTTTTATATTAGGATAAAATTATTTGAATCTACTAAATAGACGAGGAAACAATCATTAACACTAAAAAAAAATATTAAATAAAAATTTAATATATTATTAAATAGAAATCAATATTAAAGATAAAAAAATAATTAGTAAATATAGTGATAATTATTTTTTTAAACATTAATTTTTATTTAATAATTTTCTTGCAGAGTATAAACAAGAAATTAAATAAAAACGAATTTTATAAAAAAAAATAATTAATTAGTATTAATTAAATTAGATATTATTTAATAGACTAAAAAAATATTGATATCTAAAATAGTTTCTATTATTGATAAAAAAAATTAAATTAGTTTCTAAATTGGTATCTAGTTAGATATTAATATTTTAGCAATCAAGATTTTAATTACTAAATACTAATTAGTCATAATTAAATTAGATACTATTTTATAAATTAAAAAATTATTTTTAGTAATTTCAATTAAATACTAATTGGTGTTGTGAGTGGAATTTGGAGACATAGGAACTCGGTGACCTTCGACAGGGCGTGGTAGATGCGCTCGAGGTATTTGCACTGGTACAGGTAAATGTTTGGTCTTGGATTTTTGCAAAGTCCTGTTGTAATTTCTTTACGTACCCCAACTGGGTTTTGACCCACCCCTGAAGTGGTTCCCATTTATTTATTTTTTATTGTTGATAAAAAAAAATAATTTCAATTATTAAAAGTTCATAAAAATAGTTTATAAATTTATACAGTTATGAAACTAGTTTATAAGTGCTAATTACTTTAAATCCTAAATTACTATTTAATTAAATTAATAATTAATTTATAATCTAAAATAGTTATTAGTTAAAATAATAATATTTAATATTAGATATTAATTTAGAATTTATTTTATAAATTTTTATTATTAATAAAAACTACATTAAGTACTAATAATTATTGGACTGAATAGAACCGAAAATGATATTTCGAAATGAAATTAATGATCTACTTTATTTTTTCCTTTATGATTTTTTTGTGAGGAAGATCATATATTAAGTGATCCCTTTATTTGCATGGTGCAAACTAGTGTGAACCTTGAGTGTGTGCACGATTTGAACCAGCAAGGTCACTTCTTTCCTTTAGTATTGTAGTACTTCATTCGTTTTATCCCTCAAAAAGTGGGGACTTCATTTTCTTATTGTTTCTGTACTGTGTCGTTTCACGTTTATCTCTATCACTGGATCATACACATTCAACCGTACACTTTGCCCCAAAATTTTGTTTCTTACACACAAAAGCACTTGCGCACGATTTGAAGTAAGAAAATTTTCAAGTTGTGAAACTCTAACATACCACACATGAACATGTGAAGATTTAGATATTTCTAGGAATGCTTCACAGAAGCTCGATTGATTCCTTGATCAACAAAACTACAAGTTAGGTCTAATGCAAGAAAATGCGTAAACTAATCAAAGAAAATGCACACGCAAGATACAAATAACATAAATGTAAAAGCTGACATTTTATTACTTTTAGTCAGCATTTTGGCTCCAATTCTGTATTGCTTGTCCGATTGCCTGTTTCACTGCTCCTGCATCAATATTCTTACCTTGTTCTTCATTCTGCACAAGTCACAATACTTTCTGTCATTATTCTATGCATGAAAACATAGAGAGAATGAGACAATATTCTAAACCTGAAAATATTTTAGTAACTTCAACATTATAACCAAACGAGCTTCTGTTTGTATTAACCCAGTAATTAACGAAATATAAGATTCTACATGGTTAATTATAGTTTAAAATACCAAGAAAACATTTTAATCACAGCAACGTGGTCCCTCATCCTTTTCTTCAAAAAAGGATGAGAGAGAGACTAACAGGTAGAAGAGAAATTGTTAATTATATGCATAAGGACAAGGCATGTGACCTACAAAAATATGGAGTAACTAGAGGGAAAAAGAGAGACACTGAATGATATAATGAACTGGCTTAGAAAGCATCTATGGTATAGTAGTCGATTTGGAAGTTGTTGTGTTGTAAGGTCGTGTTAAATTCATGGTTACAAAATATTGTGTCTTACCTTTTCTCCAACAGCATGAAATCGAAACGTGTCGATACAAGTAGCCCTAGCTTCAAGCACGTTAAGACTCATCTCTTCAAATGACTCCAATATGGAAACAAACAGACCAGGGCAACTCTTTGCTGAAAAAACATTAATAAGAAAACCCTTTTCCGTGGTTTCTACTGTAACCTGTTTATGTCCATCCAGAAAATGTTCCAATCAAAAAAACAAAATCAGATTAACTTTGAACTGAACACATATATATATGTTGTTAAATTTTACAGTGATTGAGAAAATACCATGGGCAAAGAATTTTGGTCGGTTGAAGTCTGTGCATTGGCTACATCTTGATTCAATTCTTCCACCTTTTGCTTTAACTCTTGGATATACTTTGAAGCATCTATTATGATCGAGGTTTTGTTTAGCTGCCACCACCCAGCAAAATAACAAAAACTATCAGGTAATTCATCATCTCAAAGCGTAAGTTCAGTACGGATATAAGCATGGGTTAATAAGACAAATGCTTAAGGACTATATAATATTCTTCTTATCCTTGTTTATATGTATACATTGTTAATTGCTGATAAAAAAAAGACTATATAATATCTTGAACGAGATATTAAAAATCTTCATTTTTAACAAGTATGTGCTTCAATCGAAATAATGATAACATACATGCAATACATAGAAGACAATGCAGATAGCAAGAACTGTGTAAGGTAAAGAAGAATCCATGGTATTGAAGAACAGATAAAGAATGAAGGTGGAACAGAAGGGAGGATAACAATGTGGAGTGAATTTTCAGTGAGAAAATAAAATAATGAAAGATAGAGAAAATAATGCAAGGAATTACAGCATGAGAGTTAGTAAGAGAACGAAGTAGTTGCAGCTTCTGATGCAGTGCTGCTCTCTTTTGCTCTTTAGAAACCATTTTGTGCTCTCTATAAGTGCTTAATTTTGTTATGCTATGAAGTATATGCTGATAGAGGTCTCTGTAGGGTGTTTTAAAAGAGGAGATGGGCTCTCAAATCTATATGAATTATTCTGAGTGAACTTCCAGAAATACCCTTTTGCAATTTGATGCTTAATGTGTCTAGGAATTGGTTTGATAAGAGTGAAGCATATGAAGATGGTTTACGTAATGATATTGAAGTTGAGTGAGGTATAATTTTGCACGTGTAAGTGATTAAATATTTAGAATTTAAGAAGAGAGATATGGAGAATGATGAGGTGGCTCGAATGGCATCGAAAGAAGGAAGAAATGAGAGGGTGGATGCTAAGTTCTGAATTTGGAATGCATCCAAACACTTCTCACGGGGAAATTTAAAGCTGTGCGATCTCTCTTCAATCACCACCAATCAAACTTTGTCTCTTTTTCACTCTCTCTCCACACGAGCCATCCTACCTTTCTTTTCATACAACACATTCTTTTGTTTTCCTTTCCCTCATGAAAGTGAAATTTAGATCATACTATTCAATTCCAATTCACTTCCATCTATTTTACCCAAATAAATAATGAATGTCTTCCATAAATATGTTTTCACTCTTTCTAAATTAAAATATACCACTTCTTCTTTTTTTCACTTGTATGAGTGTATGAGAAAATAAGGGTTATTGTCTTTGGTCTTACTCCCCTTTGTTGGAGATCTCACATCGACTAGAGATTATAGCCTTTCATTATATATAAGTGGGTGCAAACCTCAACCCCATGAGCCAGTTTTATAGGGTTGAGTTAGGCTTAAAATTCACTTTATAATATAGTATCAACTCCATTTTGAACAAACACCCTTCTTTCCTCCTTTACTTCTAATTGAGTCCTGGACCAATTGTGTTCCTGGTATTACACTACTTAAACTTCTTTTGTTACTTAGAAAAAATATATTTTGTATGATATTTTAATGTTAAACATAATAAGAATCATTATGTCTAGTGAGTTTTAAATAATCATATTAGGTTTATAAGTTATATGAGTATATTCGATTATAATAATTCATATTTATATACATTCATGTTTATGAGTTTTTATTTATGGACAAAAAATTGTTAGCAAAAAATACATTGAAATTATTACAAGGAGTTTTATTTTTAAATAAGAGGTTCTAGGGTGTATATTTATTTAAGTATCTTCTTCATCAATATTGAAATGTTAGTAGAAACTTTGTACTTTGAAATGTAATTTTATTTAAATTTATAAATATGAATTATACATAGAAGTGCCAAAAAAGGGTTTGAATTGTACAAGTGCTTTCCTCGATTAAAATAATATTTTTTGCACTTTTTACCTTCTGGATTGGTGGCTTTTGTATTCATCAATTTAAAAGATAAAAAAATGTTGGAATTGGTGGAAGAAGAAAATTTTGTTTATAAATAGCAATTGCTCCTTATCCAAATAGATCGTGGGCTAAAATCTCTAATTCATCTGAAGTCCCGGTTGGGCCTAGCAATAGCGTCGTTTATTCGGAACCCGACCCGGATAACACATTTGGTTCGGATTCTGTAGTGCCATCTGATTTTTGAGGAAGAACAGTTAGTGAGAATTGTGAGCTTCAGCACAATGCGCGCCCTAGCAGCTCGGTTCTCTAGTGTAATCATTTCTCTAATCCTTGTGTTTGACTCTGTTCAAGTTTAACTATCTATTTTAGGATTCTTCTTTTTATAAGAAAGAAAAACATTTTCAAGTTCAATCTATGTTTCGTGTTGATGTTTGTCTTCTGGGTCGTAAGTACCCACTAGCTGATTCATTTTCTATGCTACCCTTTTATCTTTTTGCAGTATTTATACAGAAGAAAAATTGGGGTCAATACACGATCTCGCAATTTTTCATCATATAGTGGTAAAGGTATCACCTTTTTTCCATCGGTATTTCGGAACAAAGAGTTAAGAAGTTATGACCAATTTGTCATTCTATGAAAGCCCTGAATTTACAGGACTATTTTATTGTTAGAAACAAATAATAAATAGAAATTTGTACTTGTATGTTTCTAGCAGTAAATGGTAGGTAATATGATGCTGTTTTTGCGGATTCTGGGATTAAAATCATTGAGGCAAAATCTGGCATTGTAAAATACAAAGAAAGTGGTTTTCTTTTTCTAATTCAATTTATGGCTTCTTTATTTGAACTGCAATTATGTTGCACGGCTTCACTTATAGCTGTTTTGATTTTCAGAGGAGCTATCGATCGAGGAAGAAGCTGAGAGGAAAGTTGGATGGGTATTGAAGACGATATTTTTTGTGACTGCAGGGATGGCAGGATACCATTTCTTCCCTTATATGGGTATTCATCCAACAATTTCAACTTGTGAAGCCTTTATTTGCTTTTGGTAGTTCTAGTCTTACAGTGTTGTTGAATACAAGCCTTTATTTGCTTTTGGTTGTTCTAGCCTTACAGTGTTGTTGAAACACAAATTTTCAGGAGAAAATTTGATGCAACAGTCTGTTTCGCTTTTGCGTGTCAGGGATCCCTTGTTCAAAAGGGTGGGAGCTTCTAGATTAACTCGTTTTGCAATAGATGGTAAGTGTTCCTATCAATTGCTTTCGGTACTTTATGATCCATATTCTTTGGTACATGACAAGTATTGAAGCACTTAGTGGTTTATTAATTCTTAGTCATTTGCACATTAGGGTAGGTAGTTGTTTTCTATATCAGATTCCTATTTTTGCTACAAGCATATTGTCGTTATCCTTGTGCTTTACACTACTGACGTTTAGTAATTTAGTATTAATCTCAGCTTATTCTAGAGATGACAAAGTTATGGTTGAAGGGAGATTTTGAACTCGGAATGAAAGAGTTAACATAGATTGAAAATTTGCCTTTGAACTGATGATTTAATAGTTGCTTATTCTTTAATTGAGCAGCATCTGTGTAAATACCTTACACCTAACAAAGTTACCTTGTTGTCAGTTATACTAATTTTGTCGTGATCCACAACTGAGTTTTACTCTGTTAAGGGAAAATTACCTCGATGCGATTTAACTAGATTTAACTAGCTTTTGCATTACAAAACTGCATATTTATCTGTAGTTTCTCAATGTATAGGTATCTCATGAAACTGATTAAGGATGAAACACGGTGATACATTACTTTCTAAAATCTTTTGTCCCTCAATATGTTGTTTATACCCAACATTGTTTGATTTTTGCTCGCAAGATGAAAGAAGGAAGAAGATAATTGAGATGGGTGGAGCTCAAGAACTCTTAAATATGTTAGCCACAGCTAAGGATGACCGGACACGAAAAGCAGCATTACAAGCTCTTGATGCACTGTCACACTCAGGTGGAATCATAATTCTTTAAGTATTTTTATTTACGTGTTCCGAGTAAACTTTTTAAAAAAATACACTTATTATCGTGTTGTTGGAATGGTAGATTATTGAGACCGAAAGTACTTTTGTTGCTCTAAATAGTACACCAGAAGTGTGATAAGAATTAAGAAGCTTAAAAAACTTTTATATGTTTTCAGTTTCTGTCGTTCTTATTCAATAGATATGGGCTTTTAACGATGAAAGATAACTTAAATTTTATCCATTATTTTGGGACATTATATGTCAATATTTTGATTATTAAGAACCCAGTTCAAATAACATTATGAAGTTGAAATATATGCAACAGTATAACCAAAAAAGTACTGCTAGTTAGTACTAATATTTTTTGTTTCCTTTCGATTGACATAAAACACTTCATTGTTATAGATGAAGCTCTAGCATCCATGCATAATGCCGGGGCAATTTCAATAATCAGATCTGCACCAAATTCACTTGAGGATGCAGAAGTTGAGGGTTTCAAGTTGAGCTTGATGAAAAGGTTCCAAGATCTGAGATATGATGTGCCATCATGACTTTACTTGAGGTACATACCTCTTTTTGTTTGTTTGTTTTTCGTTGGAGCATGAAATATTACTATAGGAGATTGTAATCTGGCAACCTAAACATTTTTGGGGAAGAGTAATGGAAGTTATTGTGTATCCTTTGGATAAATCCAATAAAGATCACAGTTCTGCTGTTATTTTGTTTTATTCACTTTTCAATTGGCTATTTGTTACTCATTGTTATGTCAATCTTGATAAAACTGTAACAGTATATTTGGCTAACACTGCATTGTTAAACTTGAACCATTGTTATGTCAATATTGATAAAACTGCAAGAGTATATATGGTTGATCATACAAAGTCATTATTGAATGTATGCAATTTCTAGTAAAACATGACCTTCATCTTTAATCATAGGTTGCTATTTAAATTGTTCAGGGTCAGCTAGCGAACCTTCCATCTTTGATCATGGATGTTTTTTGAAGAAAGGATATTTGTGAAAAAGAAAATTAATCATCAGAATATGCATACAGGATTTGTTCCTCCACCAGATATTCCTTGTCAATTCAAGTGTGCAATTTATGATCAAAGACATGTTTACGATCCATTTATCTTACCAAGCTCTGAATGCTCCATCTCCAATCTTTGCAGAAAGACCATATATATCACTGTTTACTTAGAAGAAATGATAATATATAATATATTCTAATCTGAATGAATTTTTCAATAAGTTTTCATAAGAAAAGGAAATAAAGAAAATAATATAAGTTTTTTTGCAAGTAAAAACTATTTTAACCTTTTTTTTATTGATAGAATACTCTAGGCTCATTAGATTCTTTTACTTAAAAAACTATGAAACTAAATCAATATTTTAACACAAAATGACAAACATAATGGAAATTATTTGAAAAATTATGAACGAATGAATAACTGAAAAAAATTCAATATCAAACTTTCTTATGATTTCTTGTAAATCTTATTTTTCACACGATTTCTTATTAATGACTAATTTTTTATAATATTAATTTATTATGAAGTCGTTTAACAATTCATTCACTTATTTTTCATTCAAATGCAAATGAATGTATTCATCGGTAGAATTAAAATGCTGCTCGTTATTTTTGTTTTCTTGTGTGAAACTTTATATACGTGACCCAGTGATATATTTTGGTATATTTAAATTTGAAATCTCCTTATTCATTGTCACGGTTTTCTTTGAACTTAAATACACGAAAACAATAGTTTATATTAATTAATAAAATCGGTTGAAATAATTTAATTTCATTAACTTATATTATATTTTTTAAAATGTGTGTCATGAAAACTTAATACTATGAACAAGAAAGATAACACAATGGATCGTCATATCTATCGCACTACGTGCCATCAATAATTGCATATCTTTCGCATAACTTATTTTAAAAATACATACGTAGGTGTCAGTGTGTCACGTGTTCAAATTGGGGTAATTACAAATTTTGGACTTCACATCTATAGAAGTTTTTGTCACTACATACTGCAAGGCATGGACCATATTATTTAAAATAAAATGTTCAACATTAGGAATGGCGTTTGACCCGATTGCTTAAAAATTACATTTCATTGTTGACACTGCACAAATCGTTATCCTCACATGAGGGAAATCTTATAAATAATACACTGTTGTGGATAAAATAACTCAGCACGTACCTAACTTTGGATTTGATAGCATTTTTTATTTAATTATAATTTATTTGCTCTGTATTTTCCATGTGTGTATATTAATTGTGCCACTTTCCACCGGCCTAAGAAGCTGTGATAAAACATTTATTATTTTTATTTTGGATAAGCGTAATTCTACAGCCTTCGTTCTTGGTCTCTTGATGAGCATGACACGGAAGCGAGAGAGACGATAGTGAAAGGGGTGTTACATCACTGAAAAAGTTAAACTATGTGCCAAATGTTGATCTTTCAAACAATCAGAACAGTTCCCCAACCAGAGAACATCGATCTTGCAATCCTTGCACCGCACAATGTTGTGGACCTTTGAATCCCATTCCTTTAATAATATATGGTTATTTACAAAGCAATGCTACTCAAAATACATCATTATCATGCATGAATTCTATGGTAAACAACAAGGAATCCAAACTACAAATGTAATGGAATCGCCACAGCAATCAAATGCGACTACTATTGTCTTTCTCCCCGGCCACACCCACTCTCACCAATTCATTTTTTTTATAAATAAAAAAAAAACAAAAAACAATAGTAGGGGAGAAATGAGAACCAGTTTTTATGACTTGCTACTGAGAACATTGTATATGTTGGTGGAAATGGCAAGCACACTTGTCACCACGGCTAGTATAATCATTATCAGTGCGATAATTTTGTCCCTTTTCGTTGATATACCATATGCATCCCTGAAATTAGTAACAAAGAAAAATAAGGCACTGGATTATTTAGTTTTTGACCAATGCAATTTTTAGTTTGTCTCTACTTAATCAGAAGTCAAATGCTAGATTACCGTAAAACAATAGAGCCGGGGAAAATGAAGGCAAGGCACACTGCGGATGATGATCCAAGAAACTGAAAGAAGTACCAAATATCTGGGATTGCTATAGCAGCAAGGTAGGAGAATACAAGCAGCACCAAAGTGAGGATCATGAATCTTTTGTTGTCTGTGGCTAGCATAGGCTTATTGGAGAAGAGAACTTCATCTATGTTGGATCTCAAAGAGAAGTTCAAGAGAGGAAAGACCAGCATGATGTGGAGTGCATAGCTTACACGGACCAAAGTACTGAACAAGGAACCAACCACAGAGTCATAACTCTGGTCAAAATTGATGAGAATGTCTGATTGTGTCGAATCCCCAAACAATAGGTACCCAAATAAGCCTACTGAAATGTAGATCACAGCACAAAGCAATAATGCTAATCGAACTGCTGTTGTCATTTGAGATGGCTTGGCAAACTCAAACCCAATTGGATGCACTGCAAGTAAAATCAACCATCAGCACCGAAATTTTCTGGGCATGCCCTTCAACAAAAATTAGCATAGTGATTGGGTCCATTACCGTTAAAATGAAATGTGAAGGCTGTGACAACAACGGGAACTGCAGTAAACAGATCAAAGAATGAGGTTTGGTAGTCCAACCGAGGAAACAATCTAGGAGTTTGTGTTTTTCCTTGCACCAGTGCAGAAATAGCCAACCCACAACATATGCCAACAAATGCCACTGCAAGGAAAGTTGACACTGCAGAACTGTACTTCAAGGACTCTACCAGTTCCAAAACACCAAAAGCAAAAACACACGTTAGTTACTGAAACTCTTCAATTCCAAATACAAGAAATCTTGCAAAGAATTAGATTGTTGACACTGACCTACACGTTTGTACAATACCAATGGAAACAAAACTGAAACTCTTCAATTCCAAATACAAGAAATCGTGCAAAGAATTAGATTGTTGACACTGACCTACACGTTTGTACAATACCAATGGAAACATGACGAAGACCAAAGTGAAGAGAAGAGCAAATTCCCGGGAATT
>Ga0123342_1000754_pt1 | contig 52720 bp, 28 predicted proteins | sample Turbeawhitnodule_FD_89960 | JGI IMG/M metagenome (GOLD analysis project Ga0123342, IMG submission 89960) | Root nodule microbial communities of legume samples collected from Mexico - Turtle bean Mexico white nodule | ecosystem: Host-associated > Plants > Roots > Nodule | place: Mexico: Nepantla...
ATATATATATATATATATATATATATATATATATATATATATATATATATATATATATATATATATATATTCTGTCGGTTGACTCGAGGGTCTTTGTACGTCTCACGATACTCCCACGCCCGATTCTTTGTGTCTTTGTTCGTGTCTCTCTCAATCTAACACTTGAAATCACAAAGACAAAGGGCGCCCTAGAAGCAGTTTGCACTCCGTCGCTCAAGTCAATCTTAGGACTAGGAAACACCAAAACTATCTTTGTGTAACTTTGTGTGTTAAGTGACACAAAATGAATAACGTACCTTATTAAGTTTGTTATTTACCTTTATATAACCTAGGGTTTCCACTGTTTCCGCTATCCAAAATAGGCTTCATGAGGGGATGGGCCCCAGCGCCGTTGTTACCCACTCTTAGGGCAACCTAGCGCGTGGGGTTCCCTAACTGGAGTGCAACCTCTGACGGGACGACCACCTAGATGTCACCTCGTGCACCTGATCTCTGGGGTCACCCATCCTGGAAGTGCCCTAGCTGCTCACGTGTCATTCCCACTACAGGCATGGACTCTCGTGGTTTAGGCTTCTCCCTCACTGATAACTGGTGTGTGGTCTGGGGTCCACCTTTTATGGCTCAACCCTATTGTTTGAGTCACCGATGTCTGATCTCTCATCCCCTCACTATACTGCCGAGGACACATCAAGACATTCTGGTGATCGACACTAATCCATGTCCGCTCGTGGGACCCAACTTACGTGACCTTATCATTACTAGTGGTGAACGACGCTCGATGACTGATCGGTACAATATATATATATATATATATATATATATATATTTTTTTTTTTTTTTTTTATTAGTTTTTCTGTAAATCAAATATCAAACTTTTTGTAATTTAGTAATTTAGTGATAAAAAATACTTTTTCATTGCTAATAATAGACACAAATATTTTACTCGTGTTTGGATATGATTTTTTTTATAGGAAATATATAATTAAGTTGGGAAATATATAAAAAAAGCATCATATTTTTTTTAATTTATTTTGTAGCTTTCCAAAGTAAAGACATTAAACAATGATGCTCGCATACATAAGCAATCTATCATATGTTTTAATAATAATTTTTATTGCTTAATTTAAAACCACGTTCCTGTGACCTAAATTATTTAAATAATCTAATTTTTGCTAATTAGAAAGGCTTTTAATGATTTTGAAGCCACTGTTGTAAGAAAAATGCAATGATAATTTCGAAATTAAGAGTACATTTACGATGGCAATCGTGTCAAAAAAGAAAATTTAATTATAGAATATGTTGTTTTGCATTTAAATTAATTTCAGAATATTTTAAATTTCTCCCAATTTGTTTAGAATATGTTTAATACCTAATCAATTCTCAAAGTGGTCGATAAATCATTTACCACCTGTCATTCTAAAATTAAATTTGATTATTTAATGTTTTTAAAAAGAGGATTTGATTAAAAACAATGTAATTTTCCTTTAAAAAAAGTCGAAGGTCTATAAGTCAAAAACATTTCGAATTATGTAAATAAAAAATTCATTATAAGTTATAAATGATATATTAAATATTTAAAAATATATTTTAAATTACATAATTTAGAGATGTATTTCAAATTATATAACTTATAATATATTTTCAGATCTAAAATATATTATATATTATATAATTTATAAACGTATTATGAATTATAAAATTTAAAATGCATTTTCGATATTATGTAATTTGAAACCATATTTTAGATTCAATAGTTTAAAAATATAAAATATGTTCATAAATATAAAAATAAATTTTAAATTATGAAATTTAAAAATTTAAAAATTTATAATACATTTATAGATCAAAATTCATAATTTGGACTGCATATCCGTGTTTTAAATTGTATAATTTAAGTATATATTCCAAATTTTAGCAATTTAAAAATTTAAATAATGAATAATTTAGATTTTTTGAATACTCCATGGAGGTGTATGAAGGAATTATGGGAGTGGATGAAGAAAAATGAGAAGTTAGGAAGTCCATACAACAAGCCCAATAAAAATAGGTCCCCACGAATCTCTATGCTTATTTTTATTTTTTTTAGAATAAACTAAAAGTCAAGGTTCGTAAAATACCTTCAGAGTAAATTATGACAATATTTTTTTAATAAATTTTGCTAACGATTCAATTTTTTTAAGATTAGAATAATATCCCATATAAAAGTGTAAAGGTAATATTTTAAAAAGTTAAGAAGACGAATGTGCTTTATAAGAGAGAAAAAAAATCATAATATAACGTTTTAAAAATAAATATATTTATATAAAATTTTAAAATTAAAATGTTTATGTAATTAAACAAACGCATTAATATAATCTATTCATATTATATTTTTCAAAATTTTAAATTACTTTTACGCAGATAATGTGTACGCAAAAAAATCATATTAATTTAAAACTATTTGATATTTTATTTACATAAATGAATATTGATGTAATATATATATATATATATATTTAAAATAATAAAGTATAAATCATTTAGTTATATTCTTACTTTTAACCAAAATTACAAAAATTAATATAAACAATAATAGTCATATAAATTATAATTTCATGGATAGATACACGAATTTACTTTTACGTAATAAAGTTATTAATAGTTAAAAAATGTTATATAGGTACTTTTCATATATTATATTAATTTTGAATGCTGAAAAAAAAAAATAAAAAATATTAATTTTGAATTATTTAAAAGTAAAAAAAAAAAAGAGAGAAAAACCCCTGCTTTGTCTCTTTTTACCATATTTTTCTTTATAAAAAAAAAGAAGCGAAACTACAGATACAAAACCCCTTGATCATCTCTTACGTTGAGTTTGAATCGTGTTCAGAAATAAATTGAAATCGCTGAATTGTTTTTGTAATCTCGGAACCTCAACGGAACCTTTCACTCTCTTTTGGTTGGGTGAGTTGCAATTACGCAAGCTATTTCATCAACGTTTGTTCTCAGTTTTCTGTGCCCTTTAGGAATTAGAAACGATTACATCTCATAATATGATTTTACTGCGTAAATTGTGGTGCATACTCAATAGATCATAACCATGAACTCTATAGCGTTGTTCTTCTTTCTCGGATGTGATTTATGCTTAGAATGAAGCAATTATGATTCGGCTTTATTTTTTTGCGTAGTTGTATACCGATAGTTGCTAGGTCTCGTACTCGCATCCATGTGTTTGACGAACTGATGTGTGTTTTAATTTAGATATTTAGAGATTCTTGCAAGCTCGTGAGTAACCTTATTCACCACCCTAACATGACATAATGGAATCCCTCATTTTTAAGTGAAAAGTTAGTTGAATTGTATTATGCGATTGTAAGTATTTAGGTAGAAATTGAACCCGTGGGTAAACTGTTTATGGATTGATACATATGGTGGTGGTGATGCTATTTCAGTTTGTCTGCTTACTCTTATGAGCTAAGATATGGTGTGAAAGAAAATTTCTGAGTTTGTTTTGGTTAAATAGAGGAACAAGGATTACAAGTGCAGTGAAATTGCTATGGACCCGTCTATCATGAAGCTTCTAGAAGATGACGAGGTTTACCCTGCTGCTCTTTTCTCTTCTTTTTCTTTGGAGAAGAACTTTGGTCTTGTGCACCGATTTGGGGCTTTGCTTATTGGACCACTGCGTTTGAATGTTCACAGGATGAAACAATGCATTCAGGGGTGGATGTGGAGGCCTTCCAGGCTGCTCTAAATAGAGATATAGGAGGAGACTTGTCTGCTTCTCTTCCTGGTTCAGATGCAGGTATCTGCCAATTTTATTCATCATTTTCTGTTCAATACTGACCTCTCTCTCATTCTGGTAATATTTGATTTCTTTCTTATTTTTATTATTCTGTTCAAATTCACTGCTTCTTCTGTCCATGTTTGAGTTTACTGTTTAGACATCTAAAACATCAAAATGATATAAAAACATTTATGTTTGGTCATAGTGTTTGAACACTGAAGTATTTTGGTTGTCGAAAAAAGTTAATTAACTAGGAGTCGGTTGATATCTCCTTTCAGTGTGTGTTTCTTCTAATGGAATTTGCCCAGCTGTAGTTACGAAGGTCCAAGATATGTTTTACTATTCAATGTGGACTAGATGAATTTCTACTTCATTATCAAATTCCATGATGTCCTCACTACAAAAGTATGTGTATTTAGAGATTTCTGTTGTTTTTGTGGACTCGCAATTTTCTTACAATCATTGTTGATAGAGCTGATAATAAGAACTGAATTTCACTTAGCTACTGAAAATAAATGACCTCATATACAATGTGAATCTGGAACATAGCTCTCTCTCTCTGAAGTAGGAAAAGGAAAGTAGACTACAAACGACCTCATAAACAGAGGGAGTATAAACAGGAAAAGGAAAAATAGAGCTCTAAGCTAGTTGAGGTGTTGGCTACCCCCTCCAGCCCTTCCTATCAATGCCTTACACAATTTTTTAATTCTCTTTTTTTTTTCCATTTCCTCCCTTTCTTTTCATCATCCTTACCTCACAATCAAGGTTGTTGCAGCCCAAATATACATTCTGTCTTTTTCTCTTATTGTCCTTATTTCCCAGAGCTTTATTCCCTATTACGGTATTACTAGTTATTGCTGGTTCTCTAGATCTGAAGCTCTCCAATTGATAGAAGACCTTGTGCTGGACTACAGATAACAGGATAATTCCCCAATTGGGGTGATAGGTTGACTAATTTCTTGAATTCCTTTAAGAAAATATGGAGACTGATTAATTCCTTACATAGATATGGGTCTCTAGAATTCCACAAGCAGAAAAAGGAAAGATATAAGAGGTCATTTTGAAAAGACCTGAAGCCTCAAAATTCTCACTCAATAATAGGCTACCTCTTTCATTTTCCCAGTTCACTTTTATCCCACATATCATCTAACTTCACCTCATTCCTTCCCAGTTCCCATCTAGGCATGTCTTGTGTTAGTGATAGCCTAAATAAATCCCTATCCTTCTCTTATTCGGGTTTCTCATATGGTCAGCATAGGAATACCCAATAATACCCACCAAATAAAAAATAAAATAAGAGCCAGCTTGTCACCAAGGTAGAGAGGTTCCTGTGGTTTCCTGTAGCAGCTACAAGAACTATTCCATTGCTTGATGTATGGTGGCTGGGAATCCCATTCCTATGAATCCTCTCTTTTATTAGAGTTGGCATTGGAGATTTCAGTGATTGACCTATAGCTGCTGAAAACTTCAATGGATCCCATTTCTAGAAGTATGCTGGCTGGGAGTTCCATCTCTTGGAACCCACTTTGCCACCAGAGTTGGCATTAGCATTTCCAGGATCAAATACTAACAAGTCACACCAACCAACCCTCATGAATTGATTGTATGACTGTTGCATCACAAATAATAGTCCTGCCTTTGTTTCTTGCAACTGCTATCATCATTTCCTTCTGGATAGTAACTATAGCACTATGATTCTGAAATAAAGCTGCATGTCGCTTTCTGGCTTTGTCTCCCAAATAATTGATTGAAAAGTAGTCATTCTTCTCTGAAGCTCATTGAAAGAGCAAGCTTGGTATGAGTTGAACACTAATAGGAAATGTGTTAGTTTAAGTTCTAAATTTAATTGAGTCCTGGGACACATAACTTTTTTATATTGCTTTGTGTTTTCTCACGTAAAATGCTCATTCTTTATGTTTATGTGCTATATTTGCTGCAGTGTTGTCTCAAGGAAGCAATAATACATCAAGTCAATCTTTATCACAGTGGCCTACTTCTAACCCTGACAGCCAAACTGATGGTCAAAATCAAGAGCCTAAAACTGCACAACAAGAGCAACATTCATCTGAGATGGAGCCGAAGCAACATGGGTCGCTTGGCGAGCATCTTCAGCATGTTGCTTCTCAGGATGTAAATAATCCTCATCTATCACAGAAACAATCTCAAGATGACTGTCACCAAGCACAAGCACCTGCTGTACAAGTTCCCCTCCACAATTCTCAAACTATTGGAATTCAGAATTCTGTAAAGGATTCAGTTCTTAATAATGAAGTAGTAAAGAGTCATAATCCCAGCAGTGAATCTCAGTATGCAAAGTTGCAGCAGATGAGTAATCAACAGGCTACAGTCTCTGAGCAGCCAAGTAGCCAAGTAAATCGTAGTAAACAAGTACCATTTGGCCTGTTGCTACCCATCTTGCTTCCTCAACTTGCCAAAGACAGAGCCATGCAACTTCAAACCTTATTTGCTAAATTGAAGGTGTGTTTTCCAACCAATCTAGCTATCAGGTCCTTCCCCCCTCCCCTTTCCATGGCAAGTTTTAGTCTTTTTGATGATAGCCCAGGACCAGCTTATGAACAGATATCACATGCAGTATGCACTAATTTTGTATTTCATCAGTTTTTTTATTTTTTCATTCTAGAAAGATGAAATACCAAAAGACAGTTTTGTGCGGCTTATGAAAGGTATCGTAGGGGACCAGATGCTTAGATTAGCATTAGCAAAGGTGCAAATGCAACCACAGGTAGTAAGAAACATGGTTTGTGTTGTGGGTGGTTTTCATAATCCAATTAGATATTGATGTCATGGCCATGCTTAGATTCATTTTTTCATACTATTTAGGCAAGGTCCAATCAAGCATCTGCTGGGCAGCAGCTTCCTGTAAGGATGCCAACTGTTAGTTCAGGTGCAAGGCAATTGAATGATCCCCATGCTTTAGCACAGATGCATCAAAGAAGTATGAATGTTGCCGTTGACCAATCTCGCCTGAGTTCTTCAGCTGGCCAAACTATGGATAGTAATGCTAGAAAATCTCAGGAATTCGATGTTAAAATAGAATCTCAAGGATTGCAACCAAACCAGTTGACGTCTTCCAGTTCCAACACAGTAGGTCAAGAAACAGAAAGAACATCAGTTCACATACAAGGGCTCAATAAGCAGCAGCAACACCATCTACATTTTGCACCAACATATGGAAACAGTGGTGGTAACTATAACCCTTATTCTGGGGCAACAAGTAGTTCCTCTTCGTCTATCAAACTGCAATCACATGATTCACACATGAGTCAAATTCCTCATCAAAGTATTGGTTCAAATCACTTAGGTGGGTCAACACATGGTTTGAGTGTAACTGGTATGCCAAAAGTTGAACAGCAGAATTCTTTCAATGATCCCAAGAGACTGCCAGGTGGATCTGTGTCTTCTTCTATAAACAATACAGCATCTCAACAAACTTCAACTGCTTGGCAATCATCAACAAACAAAGAACAAAATCTGGGCTTAATATCATCTGTTTCTTATGTCAAGAAGGAACCTACTGACTTATCTACTGAGCAGCAAAATAGGCACAATTTGTCAAAATTGCACGGGTATTCTTCTGTTAATTCTGCTCAGCTTGAACAGAGTGGTGCCATTCAAGGAACTCTAAAAGATGACTTTTCAAGAGGTCTTCCGGCATCCACAAGCATGCCACCTACAACATCTACTGGCTTGCTACCACACAGTTCTGGTTCCTCTTCTATAATGACCCACCTAGACTCTAGTGTCCCGGTAAGTTGGAGATTGTTGTACATGATCTTGTCTTAAGATATAATGGTAATTTTTTGCAGATCAAGTAACATGCAAATGTGTTTTTATCCTAATGGGCACAATGAATCCTTTAGTACTTTGTTATGCTGAATGTATATATGAAACATCAGTTCCCTCAGCTTAGATATGTTTTCCGTAATTTTTTTATTAAATTGTTTTTAGCAAAGAATCTCTTTCACCAGTAATTTTCTGAATTCCTTTTGTAATGAAGTTACCAACATAGATAGTATTTATTAAGATAGTGAAATTTAAGCCTAACTCAATCCTATAAAACCGACTCAGTAATGTGAGGTTTGTATTCACTTATATATATTAATTTGGTCTTATCTCTAATTGATGTTAGATCTCCAACACACACCCCTCATGTCAAGGACATTGTGCATCCACACTGAGAATATTGAGCGTGGGAATCAATTGGGATCCGATAGGGTGACATGATAGGTCCAAATCTCGACTAAGATAGACTCTTAATAACTCTGATATAATATTAGGATAGTGGAATTTAAGTCTAACTCAACCCCACAAAATCAGCTTAATAATGTAAGGTTTGCACCTACTTGAAAAATAAAGAATTATTTTATTGATATCTATCATCCAAATTACATTCTCACCATCTCTACTTGTAATAGCCACAACCTTTAAAAAAAGGAAATGAAAGTGTCTACTATCTGAAATCCTCTATGAACATAAGTTGTAATCAATAGGTCTCTGTCAAGATTGTCTTTGATGAAGTGCTTGTCAATTTCAATATGTTTGGTCTTATCATGTTGGATTAGATTATGCGGAATGCTCATGGCTGACTTTTTATCACAATACAATTGTGTAAGGATGTCAACCTTAATTTTAAGGTCATCAAGTATGATTTGCATCTAGAGTCCTCCACACACACCTTGAACTAGGGCTCGAAATTCAACTTTTGCACCTAAACGAGATACTCTACCTGTTTTTTGCTTCTCTAGGTCACTAGACTTTCTCCAAGAAACATACATTACCTAAATGTAGATTTTCTGTCAATAACAGAACCTGCATAGTTTGCATCAGTATATATATCTTCAAGGTCAAAGTGTCTCCTTTCCTGAAGAATAACCCATTTCTTAGGCTTGACTTCAAGTACGGAAGAATTTTGTCAATTGCTTGCATGTGGCCTTCTCTTGGATCATGCATAAACTGACTTACCACACTAATTGCATATGCAATGGTGTGATAAATAAATAAGTTTTCCTACCAATCTTTGATATTGAGTTTTTTTCTACATGAGAGCCCTCTTCACTCACAATTCTATAATTCAATTCAATAGGAACTTCTGAAGTTCTACATTTCAACTTACCTATTTCTGTAATGAAATCAAGTACATATTTTCTTTAGGAGATGAAAATCCCCTTTTCTGAATAAGCAACCTTTATTCCAAGCAAATACTTAAGCTTTCCCAAGTCTTTCATTTCAAAATAGGCTGCCAATTTTTCCTTTAAAACCATTTTTTCTATTTCATCATCTCTTGGAATAATCTTGTCATTCACATAGACCAACAATAATGTAAGTTTACCTGTAATGGAGTGTTCACAAAAGTCAACATGTGTTTTATTAGACCCTTTGATTCACCAGTTTCCTTATGCAAGGTTATGAGGTATCAAAGATGTATTGCAAATTGCAATGGAGGGTAACAAGTGTATAATGTTGTGCTTGTTTTTTCATTTGATGTCCTCATGCTCCCAATTTAGTTTTTTAACAGAATCTATTTTTGAGAAATAATAACTGTCATGCTTTTTCTATTCATTTTTTTCTTTAAATACCAAGATATTATTTTTGCACCAAGCATACCCCGGGTTTATAAATGTCTTCAAATTTGTTGATGCCTAATTTCTTAAGTCCCACTTCTGAAATTGATCAGCTAAGCTCTCAGGTTCCATCAAATGCTTCTGGAATTGTTGCTAGGACATCTTTTAAAAAGTCTGCCGTTACCCAAAAGAAACCACTTGAAGCACTTGGTTCCTCACCTCCTCCTTCTAGGTGAGCCATGTCTTACTCTACTGGATCATTTATGAACATCTTATTTTATGGTAAATTTCTTAACCTAACTAATTTCAATATATACATAATGTTCCTGTACCATACAGTAAAAAACAAAAAACATCTGGGGGATATGTTGAACAAAGCATTGAACAACTTAATGATGTCACTGCTGTTAGTGGAGTTGACCTCAGGGTATGATACTACGTCATGTTCAATTAAATCAGATAGTCAATAAGTAGGGAATGCTAATTCCTGTACTTCTAATATTTCTTTTACAGGAAGAGGAAGAGCAGTTATTTTCAGGGCCCAAAGAGGATAGTCGAGTGTCAGAAGCATCTCGAAAGGCTGTGCAAGAAGAAGAGGAAAGACTGATCTTGCAGAAAGCTCCATTGCAAAAAAAATTAATTGACATCAGTCAGTGTCCAACTTGTGTCATACCTCTGTCCATATGTTTTAATTCTTTCATTTTGAGCTGATCTGGATATGTGCTAGGCATACAAAACCTTATGGCTACCTTATGTTGTTACTCTGGCAGTGGCCAAGTCTGGCTTGAAGGGTATGAGCAATGATGTGGAGAAATGTTTGTCACTGGTGAGACTCAAACAATTTTTCACTTTTCAGTACAATTGGTTTACATGTAATTTTATGACACTGAGTAAATGTTCAGAGTGTGGAGGAAAGGATGCGTGGACTGATAAGTAATCTGATTAGAATATCAAAACAGGTCAGTTCTCTAGTTGCTTGCGCAAGTAGTCTTTTATAATTGTATAAAACTTTGTACTTACATTACAATAACTTTTCTATTAGAGGGTTGATTTTGAGAAAACGAGACATCGGACTGTTGTCACTTCAGATGTTCGGCAGCAAATCATGACAATAAATAGGAAAGTAAGGGAAGAGTGGGAGAAAAAACAGGCAGAAGCAGAGAAGCTTCGGAAACTAAATGATGTAAGTTCCAAATATTGGAATTGTGTTTTAAGTTACTGCAAGATAAAAACCTTTTTATGCACATTTCTCTTCCATGCATGTCTGTTGTATATTTGTAGTTGTAACTTGTTTGTCTATCGTTTGTATTGCTATTTCTAAATATAGGTTGACGGCAGTACTGGAGTTGATGGTGACAAGGATAAGGACGACCGTGGTAAATCAACAAAGGTACTTATACTTATACTTCACCTTATCAAACATTGGAAATCTGTTCTTTGATTTATAATATGCTGCAGGTGAACAAGGAAGAGGATGACAAGATGAGGACAAATGCTGCCAATGTTGCTGCTCGTGCTGCTTATGGGGGAGATGACATGCTGTCAAAGTGGCAACTTATGGCGGAGCAAGCCAAGCAGAAACGTGAAGGGGTGGACCCGTCATCTGGTTCTCAACCAGCTAAAGATGTGAACCGCAAATCTTCATCAACATCTGAAAGAAGTACAAAGGATAACCAAGAAGGGGAGAAAAGAGGTTCAACCCCTTTTCTAGCAAGTTCAGGTGAGTTTGTTTGAAGGTGCTTTTCTGTTATTTCCATTATTAATTTTTAGTTGCAAGGTACAATTAATTTTAGTTATTCAAGATTCAAATGCTGTTTCTTATTATATGGATTAAAAAAATTAAGGTAGAATAGAAGTGGATTCTGTCATTGTCAGAAAACTTGAATTATGGTCTGTCTATAATATTCTATACTGTTAGTTGAGAATGTTCTGATCTGATAAATACCTAAATGTAGATTGCAGAATATCCTACTCTTTCCACTTATTTGGGCTGAAGGGTTTCAGATTCCCCTGTTGTATAGTGTGTGTAGAATACCTAATGATTAATGTTGCCAAGAAAATCGCTTCAAGTAAACATTATGTTGGAGAAATGCTTTGATGGTTTGAATAAAGTAAATTGGTGTCTTTTTTTTATTGGTTTGGACCACTTTTCATTGCTTTTTCTCCTTTTCAATTCTTCTAACAGTGGCCAGAAAACTTGGAAAGAGTCATGCCTTGGCCCCTCACACTAGTGTAGCTCGAAGCATCTCTGTCAAGGATGTGATTGCAGTCCTGGAGAGGGAGCCCCAGATGTCTAAATCCCCACTCATACATCGCTTGTACGAGAAAATTCATTCTGAAGCCCCAGTTGAACAAGGTTAAACGAAGTGCCTAGGTTATCTTGTTTATTTTTAATTGTCACCGAGCTTATTAAGTTATTATCATCATCTCATGCTTGATTACGGAAATTGAAAGGTTTCCCTCAAGTTAAAATTTGCTGGTTTGACTTAAACACTTCATATAACCCAGATAATTTACCTGTTGAATTTGATTTTTCTCCTGTATCCATGATCTCCTAGTGATAGATTTGCCTAGTTTTTTGGTTCCGTTTTGTGTATTGTTTTGTACAGTCACTTAGTAGAATTGGAAATTTATGGAATTAAACGGAAATCTCATTGGGCAGGCTTATGTCTACAGTTGTGCCACTAACATAGCAGCACACCTAACACCTTGTTCCATTGTTGTAGCTGTGTACATAATACGTTGGTAAGTGCAGGCCATCGAAATTAGCCTTATTCTTTAGCAGGCTCTTCAAAATACACGAGGAACGCTTTCAATCGTTTAACTTTTTAAACATTCGAAAGGAAGGGAACAAAATAAACTCAAAAATCGAAATTGTATGCTCAAGGGGAATTCATAATGCTATTTCAATCTCAATTTTAAAAGTCAAAGGGTAAATAGTCTCGTTTTGTGGATATAGTACCGGAATTATTGGCTATAGCTCAATTTTTTTCATTAAAATTTGGTTCGTATTGTAAAACATAGATTATAGTGTATGTAGTAACTACCAATACGATATAGCCTTCCGTATTAATTGATAAACGGCTAAGAAAAATAATGACTATAAAATTATCTATGTAGATCCCATCGTCACTTTTCTTTTTATGGCATTGTGTTCGAAACTGCAATGATCACGTAACAGCGATGGAATTAACTTATTTCGTCATCCAAAATATTCAGAACAGTGCTCGAGTATGTCCCTTAAAAACCAACTTTTTGACCAAATTGAATTAAAGGGCCACCAAACGAAGTGATGATTGTGATGAAATAGGAATGACTCGCGTGTGTGTTGGAGTTGGATAACGATTATGGCAGCGAGTGATGAGTCAGCATGATCGACGTGGTCACGGATATACACCCTTTCACGCTTTTTCTGTTACACGTCGGTGACCCCTTCACCGTTGTCTCCGCAACAACGGGACCCACACTACCCTTTCCAAACCCAAAAAAACTGAAATTGAAATTTTGTAGCCAAAGCATAAAGTAAAATAAGCGCAGAATATGCTTTGCGCTGTTTCGCAGATTATCCTTTCCTCTTTTTTTTTTCAGTTCCTTCCTTCTTATCAATTCCTTCCTAAATTCTCTCATTATTTTTCTCCAAACACAACCACCTTTTCGCCCGATCATAATCCTTTACTTAAACCCTTACTCCTTCAACTAGAAACAACAAAAACCAGAGCACTGTGATGGAGCTTCTAACCGTGGTGGATGATTTTTTTGTCACGGCGTCTCTCGCGCTTCTTCTCACTTTCATCGTCTTGAAGCTCCTCGAGGCCATCAACCACACTCACGCCGCACCAAAACGTCACGTCGATCTTCAACCGCTCCCTCCAGTTTCTCTTGCGGAACGCTTCATGGTTCAGCGCGCTCCGAGCAATAGCAAGCTCCGTTTCATTAGTCCGGTTCACGCTGTAACAGAATACAGCGTAGAAACGGCCACGGTCGAACCGCTTCCTCATCGGAAACTGTCCACGGTTCACCCCGCTCAAACTAAGAGTGTAGAAATCGAATGTGAAGAAGCTACGGTCGAACCGGTTCCACCGGTTCAGGCCGCTGAAAGCAAGGACACGATCGGTTGTATTAGTCCGGTTCAAGCTGCCGCGTCATCAGATATTGAACGCCAGATAGAAGAGTCTATGGTCGAACCTGTTTTTCCAAGCGAGAGCACGGTTTTAAGTCCTGTTCAAGCTGCCACGTGTGTAGGAAGCGAACTCAAGGTAGAAGAGGTTGTGATGGAAGTCGGTTCCAACGTTGTTCTCGAGTCGCCGTTAAAATCACGCTCTGACATTGCCGTTAAAGAGGAAATCGCTGAGGCGAACGAGGGAGAAACACGAGAGTTTGATGAGAAAAGGGACGTGGAAAGTGTTGAGGATTCTTGCACTGAAATTGAAGTTTCTACTGTAGAAAACGGCGTGAAAGAGAATTATTACGATGATGAGGATGATGATTGGGAAGGGATTGAGAGGAGTGAGCTGGAGAAAGAGTTTATGGCGGCTACGGAATTTGTTACTCACGAGTGTGATCGATTGGAGAGTGTTGGAAGCAACGTGAAAATGGAGTTGTACGGGCTTCACAAGGTTGCGACGGAAGGACCTTGCCGTGAACCTCAGCCAATGCCTCTCAAGCTCTCTGCACGTGCCAAGTGGTATCAAATTTCAACTTACGTACTCCTTTTTTTTTCAATGTTGCCAATTAATGCTTCGTGTGATGTTGTTTTGCCTTATTTGTTGAATTGCCTAACTTGCTTTGCCTTGTTTGTTACTCTACTGTTGTTGTTTGAAGTAATAGTTAAGATTTGATTTTGTGTCTAACGTATCCCAGTGAAATGTGTTTAAACAACCGTATAATAAATGATAACTGGGTTTCTGCTTGAAACATTATGGGCTAAAAAAGTAGTATCTAGCTAATTTTTTTAGAGATCAGTCACCGACATTCTCATCAGTAACATAGTCAACAAAAATCTTGATTGGTGCAATTAAGAAATTGTATCAATTATCTTGATGCACATAAAAAATTATACAATGACAGAGTGTGTGGTTGGATACAGATGTAATTTTTAGACTTTGCCGATATTAGATATAGAATTCATTTTTTATGTTAGGAAGACAGCTTGTCTATTTTTCTTTTTGTGACCATCAAGATGTTTTTGAGTGGTAAGAAAGATACTAATTCTTTCCGCTGCTCAGAAATTACCTAATTGGGTGTATAATTTGCCTTTTGTATTAATAATTAAAGTGTTCTTTTAGTCTATACTCTGACTAACGTTATTTAAGAATGGGAATCGATCAACATCCCCTTATGAATGAATGAGCTGTCAATGTGGATTTGAATCACTCCCTCACAGTACAACAAGCAAAGCCCAATTTGTGTTAGATCATGATATTGTCAGCTAAAGTAAACACACAGTGGTCCTGGTACATTTGATTAGGTAACACCGTCTTTGTCATACTAATATTTGGATGGATGGAATGAAATGGAATGGAGTAAAAAAAGAATATATTGGAATAAAACTTTCATTTCATTCTATGGATAGATTGTAGAGGAACAAAACAAATTTCTCACTTCATCTTATTCCTCCCAAGAAAAAAGTGAAAGCAAATAATGGAATGAGATGGATAAGATTACCAATTTAAATAATGAAATATAATACCAGTAGGTCCATTACAATCCAATTTCCTCCATTCATCATTTTCTATCAATTTAAATATAGCGCAAAAGACATAAGAATTAGCAATCAAGAGGGAAAGAAAAAATGTGTCAAACACTCTAACATGATAAATCAATTTAAACAACACATGCAACCGTGTTGTACAAGTTGCACGGTATAGCTTGATTGCTAGTTATAATAACAGGGTTGAGAGCTGCTTTTTATAAGTGATCGACAGTACTGATTCCGTTGTGCAAGGAATGCTTGGCAAAAGCTGGGGAACATGAATCCAGAGGTTGCAATGGAGCAGTATATCAGCCTTCTTTCGAATAAATTTCCTGAATGGATGAAAGATACTTTAACTGTGAGTTTGTGCTTTTGAGACTTATTATGCTTTAATATCTTAACTCACGAGCAATAGAATTGAAGCAACCCTTTTGCAGGGAATGAGTGAACATGAACCCACAAAGCCTGAAGTTTCGGAGTCTGCTGCTTCTGATTTGAGCACAACTTTGTCTCATCGACAACTGATCTTAACTAATAGGTAGTTTATAAACATACTTTTTGTTATTCATATCTCTGATCTTGTTGACTTTATGATGGTTTTGTTGGTATATTTTGTTTTATGATGGTTTTGTTGGTATATTTTGTTTTATGATGGTTTTGTTGGTATATTTTATTTTATGATGGTTTCATCTCTCTTTCAGGGAACTTGAACAAGAGTCTGATTCCGAGCGTAGCCCACTTGCAGAGTCAGATTTAAATAACAATGTAAGATTTTAAAATCATTCACAATTCTACATTGACTAATAATGAATAATAGCTTAGATAAAAAATTTAAACCATTCTCTCTTCATGTTATTTTCATTCCGTCTAATTAGTTACCACACTTTCTCTAAAATGAGGAGCTACATCACACAAAATTGTAGAAGAAAAAATTAATATGGCAAATTAGTTGGAGACTGTTATTCATCTTGTAAATGTGGGATATCATTGTTGTATGATTTACTCGTGTCACTTCCCTGCTCTTACTGTGTCATTCTTTGGCTTCTACCTGAATTAGTTCACAAAAACTGCAAACAACTAGAATTAGGCATGACATTGGGATGGGATCGGAAACTGGTTTGACTCTTTCTGTTGGAGATTCACGTTAGTAAAAAGATAAAATAAATTTATAATATATAAATTTCGATGCCATATTACCATCTACACTTCTATATGTCATAGTCAGAATTATTTTAGTACTTGAAATTGGTGAGTAGATTGTACAGACATAAGTTAGCTTCGCATGCAAACTTTTTCAGGTTGACAAATGATAGCATTTCTCTGCTAATTTCCCTCGCCAAAAGAAGACCGATTCCAAGTATATAAGTCTGTTTCCAAGTACAGAGATTATTGGCCTGTTTCTTTTCTCCTTAAATTATTTGTTGATCATGATGTGTTCTATTGTTCTTCAATGTGAAGTTGTTAATATATTTTTTGTACATAAATAAATGTGTGTTGATAACTATTCATACATGATGTCCCTCCCCTGTCATTCATAACTAGATATGTTGTTATGCTATCTGCTGAAATAACTCAATTTCACAAACCATATATAGTATTAGTTGTAATGTCTAATAAGTAACTTATATTTGTACCCAAACTATCCTTCAATCTACTATTTTTAATTCTACATGCTATTGAAGTCTGTCACTGAATGAAGAAACAGGAAAATATGTTCTTCAAATATTTCAAAGTTAGTTTTAGTTTATAGTTTTTTATTCTTATCAACTTTTTTTGCACGAATGTTTAACATTTTCATGAATATCAAAGTGAAAATAATCTTTGTCATCTTTATTAGAAATTTATCAAAAGAAAAATCTGGAACATCTTTTACTCTTAGAAAAGTTATAGTTCCGTGTCTTTAAAGTTTATATTTCCATGAACAAAATTACATTTTATTGTGAACATGAAAAATTGTTTTCTAACTCTACAATAACTTACATTTTAACTTTATTTGTTATTTTAATTATTTTAAAATTTAAAAAATATTGCTAGAAACATAAAAAGGTAACTAAACTCTTTTTTATATACACTTGAGAATAATATTCTGGTTATAATATTTTTCACAATGTAATTTCTAGAAATTCATTTTGAAACAAATACTCTTTACATCTTTTATTTTTTTTATTTCAATAATTTTTCTTGAGAGTGTATGTGTAATGTTCTAAAATTTAAAAGGGTGCAAATGTAATATTTTTAAAGCGGGTAAGTGTAATATTTTTAGAATAAAATAGATTTATGTAGATTTTTTTTTTAAATGTGCGGTCAATGTTTGAAAGAATTTCACGCAATATTTGTGTAATTTACTTATATAATAAATAAATAAATAAAGGTGTCGGTGAAATGTTTCTAAACATGTTTTTGTTTTAAGTGTAAGAATTAAAAAATATATATTCAACTTTTTTTGGGATTCAAATTAACATTTTTAAAGAAATAATATGTTTTACCGATAACAAATAATGTAAATTTGGAGAAAATTTATTTTTGTCTTTCAGATTTAGAATTATTTTAGTTTTAGTAATTTGAACTTTTTTCAAACAATTTTTACTTAAAACATGATCAAAATGAACACGTAGAAAAAAAAGTAAAACGATAAAATATTTTATAATAAGTATGTAAAGTCAAAATAGAGCATTATATTGATAATTTGTAAATTATTAGATATTTAAGTGAAGTCATTAACTGGATAGACGGGTTAAAATAACTTTTTCAAATAATTTCAAAAAAAAATTTAGAAGACAAAATAAACAAATCTATTTCAAATTTCATGAACTAAAGGTATATTAACTCAGAAGGGACTTTCCTGGCGCATATTGTTGCAGCAGTCCACACTTTTCAGCAATGTTAGTCTCTCAAATGAAGTTTGGGCCTTTTTGTTCCTAAAAAGAACCAACCATGCGTTTAATGCAAGACTATTTCTTCCTCCACCTCCATATATTCTTGTACCACCCCATACAAAACATGAAAATATCTTTCTATCTTATTTTGCCATTCACATAAATTTATAAAATTTGGAAACAATTTAAAAAAAGTATACATTATTATGGATTACATAATCCAAAAGTTAATCTCGAATTTAGAAATAGCTTACGAATTTAAAATTATATTCTGGAATCCAAAAGTCTTTTTTGGATTTGATTATAGATTACATAAATTAAGAAGATACTTTCAAATCCAAAAAAGACTTTCAGATTATATAATCAAGAAACTAATCACGCATCTGAAAAAAAATGTATTACATAATCCATAAACTAATCTCACATTAAAAAAACTTATGAATTATGTAATTTAGAAAGTAATAATACATCTGAAAAAAAAATTTATAGATTACACAATCTAAAAACTAATTACAAATTTAGAAAAAAAAATTCAAATTACGTAATCCAAAATATTATATAATGACAATTTTTTTCAATACAACAAATTTCTCGTAGACACATTAACATTTTTATGTTATTTTTCAAGAGGCAAACGGACTTCCAATATTTTTTCATTAATCATTATTAATTATAGTGAATATTTAATCTTCGACATCAATTATTGTAATAATCAACTTATAAAAAAAAAAGCATGTGGTCTAAATATTCTGAGGTGATCCACACTTACTAATTCTTTCAAGTGCTTTGTTCATGGTGTTTTGAAACTCTTTACCAGTGTTATTTCTGCATAATCTCCACTGTGAATTTATTATCTTAAAAAATATCGAGTGTTTTGGTTTTGGTAATGTCAAAATATAGTTTCATATTTGTTAAAAATTGAGATCAATAACCATTTAAATACACATATATTTATTAATTAATTTAAAACTTTTTTAAATAAAATTGTGATGAAATTCAAAAAATTATAAAACTGAGAATATCTCATTTATAGTAATTTAGATTTAAGTTAAGAACATCTATCATTTTATTTTTTCACCTTTATAAATTTAAATTTTTATGGATAGCATATTTAATCTTTTAGAAATTTATAACTCCAAAAAAGGTGGAGGTACTTTATATTCGTTTATCCTCTGGGGTTGTCCCTGTCACCAAACCTTTCTGTCGAATCAAACTTTTGTCCTCAATTTATAATTCAGTTCTATCACTCCAAAATACTGTATAATATGTGAACTGTGCAAGGGTCTTTATGCATAGAATATTATTCATATCACATCTTAAATAAATACTTTTCAATTCTATTTAATTCATATATTAAAGTTTTTTTAACACTCTAACTCTAAATTTTTACAATATTTTTAAAGTAAAATACTATATTATAATAAAATAATAAGTTTTTTAAGTGTCAAATGAATTTTTAAGCTTTCGTTCCATGTCAATTCTGTAAACAACAAGGTCCTCACAAAACACCATTTGTATTAGTGGTTCAAAATGGTTTTTGTCCATTTCCTTTTTGTCTATGTGACGTATTAACTACCATATATTTAGCACTTTAATACGAGATATTCGATGATAATGCTTTCTAATTTTTACGTATAAAATTGAAAGCAAATTCTAACATCTCGAAATAACATTATAATAAACTAAACAGTCCAATATTTAATATCGAATTATGTTTAGATATTAATATTATAAATATAACTATTTTTTAGTATTTATTTATTAATTTGAAAGAATAAAATAATTAGTTACTATATTAATTAAATTAATAATCATTTTATAAATTAAAAAAAATTATTGATATTTAAATCAATTTTTATTATGAATAAAAATTTATAAAAAAATAAATAAATTAATATCTAATAATTAGTTATTAAGATTTTTTTCTACTAATTACTCCTATTCTAAATTAGTTTCTATTAATCTTTTAGAAATTAATGTATAATCTAAAATATTAGTAATTAAAATTTTGATAACTAATTTAAATGTTAATTTAAAAATTATTTTATAATTTTTTATTAATAATATATTTAATAATTTTTTAGTTTTTAAAATAAATTTTAATTTAATTAATTGATTAATTATTTTTCTATTTAAATTTTCTTTTTATTTAATGATTTTTTTTGTAAGAATGTATATAGTATTTGAGAATTGAGATATGGTGAATCACATATTCTCAGATTTGAACTACTGTTCCTTTATGCGTAGTTAAATTTGTTTGACATTTTTAATAGGTTTTTTTGAAATGAGTTGTTGAAAAGTCATGCAAATTATTATGGTTGGTTGGATATGTATACACGAGTGGGAGTTATTTTCAAACCTGTTTTTGTCAGTAATGGAATATTATGTAATTTGTTTTCCTAGTCATCTTAGTAATCAATAAAAACTTTATTTAACTTTTAGTTTGATAACAATATATTCTCTGTATATCAATTAATCAGAAATTATTATTAGTATTATTAGTCTGAATCATGCAACCAAAATTGTGATTGAAAACTTTCTTTAAAAGTTGAATGATATGAAATGACCTTTATGCATATATTATTAATCCTTATTTTTTTTTCTTTTTCATGGTAAAAAATATATAAATATTCTTCATCTTCATCTTTTTATATTTTTATATTTTTTAAATTATATATAAGAAATTTATTTATTAAAAAATCGACTCGGAGTTTATAAGATAAAATGACTTTTGCACTCACTTATATACATTAAAATGTTATTATCTCTACTTAATGTGTGTCAGTATTGATCTTTAACATACACACATTCCATTTCAAGACCTATCAACTTGTGAATTTTAAGTGTAACTCAACTTTATAAAACTCTAGATTATAAAGTAAAATTTATATTTACTTATATACAATGAAATGTCGTTATTTTTTTAATTTTCAGTATTGATTAGTCTTTTGGTTTTAAACTAATGTGAAATTTGAGAAAATAAAGTCATACCTTTGAATCTCAATATAACTTGTACTGTTTGGGCTGAATGGTCGAAAGGATGAAGGTTTGGATTGAATGGTCGAATGGGTGAAAGGTTGAAAGGTCAACAATAAAACTGAAAATTAAACAAAAATAAATAAATAATTAAATAGTACAATATTGTAGCAGAATCCATTGAATAGACCCAAATAAAGACAATATGTTTAATAAATACTAGGTCCACAAAGTAAATACTCAATTGGGTCTAAAACCCAATAAAAAAGTACTATAAATAGATGATCAACCCAAAAGATAAATATAATGAATTTTATCCGATAATTAATTAGAATCGAGTCAGACTTTATCATCAGAGCTCTTTACAAGTATACTTACTGAGACCAAAGACTAAGAGTTCTAGTTAATCCACCCAATACCAAGAGTTTACGATTTATATCTAAGTTCAAACTCAAATCAATAACTATATAGCCGAAAGTACAAAATCGAATAAAACACTGAGAAATTTGCAGGTAAAAACAAATTGTTTATCTCTAGACCGTCTAACAACTTAAATATTAAAAAAGATAGTTAGTTTTAGAATTTGTATTCTCTGCCGGTATAGGCTTATCCATAAAGTGAGTGACATATGAAACATCTAAGTCATTTTCTATTATGGATGTGTTCGTGTCTTAAAATTGATTGTCGTAAAGAAATTATCATAAATTAATTGAATGCTTAGTTCTTTTTTATCATTTTCTCTGAAACTGTTTATGATTGAGACTGGTTCGACAACAATTGACCATTTAGAAAGAGATATGAAATGATGAGGGGAGAATGGTCTAAGTGTTCACATCATTCTCATTAATCACTGCTTCATTTTTTAATGATGTTGACCTCCAATAAAATCAACATTACAGTGTGTAGAAACTAAAGTATTAGTTTGAAACTCCTTCAAAAAATTATATCCACTTTATAAAAACTTTAATAACACAATAATATATGTTAAAAATTTAAATTAAAAAAATATTATTATTTTAAATTGTCAAATGAACTCTTTTTTTATTTGGTAGATATCAAAATATCACTATCCATGTTAAAAAAACTTGTTGGTTGTTCACGTAGATGGCTTGAGCTCACATAGTTTTTTATTTATTTATTTCCAAAAATATATAAATAAAAAAGACACCTTCAATATTATCGAACCAACTCGATGATACTAATAAATTATTATTTTAATTATATGTTATTCCGATCTCATGTCGTTGGACAGCATCGCTAGGGTCAATCACTGCATTCGAGGTATTGTCTGCTTTGGAGGTCCGTGCTCCGTCACGATTTTGTTCTTAAAAGGCGTCTCGAAGGATGAAGGGAGGAAGGAGTATATAAACTGTCCTTGGCCTCAATTCCTGAACGATGTGGAACGGTATTAGCATACGGGAACATATGCATTATTATTATTATAATTGTTTTTCAAATGTATCTATTTACTGTTTGACTGTCAAAATAAACTTTTTCCTATACTTAAAGTGAGAAAAGTGTAATGCACAGGCGAAAGTTTGCATTTTAAAATTCAATACTTTTTAAAAAAAATATTACATGAAATTGGGCTACATGTTTAAATTCATTCTATTACAAATTTTATATATATTGAAATGTAATTTTAAAAATAATGTGTTTTTAGTTCCCAAAATATAAATCATGTTTTATTTTATTAACTAATGTTTTTGTTTAACCTTTGATTCTTGTAAATTTTTCTCGTTATCATCTTTGTTATTTTGTAAGCCCTATGCAGATCATTTGCTTTTAATCCCTACTAAATCTTTTTAATAAAAGACTAATTCAAAATAAACAAAATATTATAAGGATTAAAATGAAAAAAAGGTTTAAAGAACTAAAATAAAATAATAAAATATCAAAATCTTGTGTACTTAGATCAAGTTTAGGGTTTAGGGTTAATACAAACTTATTTATTGAGTTAATATCTACAAATTTTCACCTTGTTCATAAATAATCTTATACAAATTCAAATAGTGAAAGAATTTGCTATTTGGTAAAACTTTATAATATATTAAAACGAACCCTTATGGAATCCCCTGTCTTACAAAATACAACTTGATATTAGTGTATTTTATTCTTTCATGGTAAACTTAGTTATTTAGAAATTATATGAATATGTTGTTATTATAGTAGACGACAATAACTTGGTTTGGAACTCTTAACTTTCCAATTATTTCTTTTCAACTATAGTTATTCCTTTCAACCATAATTTTTCCTTCACGACTTTTATCATGACAATATATTTAGTCTCAACCATTCTTCCGTGAAAGATATTTTGGTGTCCAAACACCCAACATAATTCCAGTTTACAATTTTTTTTATGACAACATATTTCGTCTTCCTTCAACTCCACCATAAACTAGAATAGTACCAAACTTAACAAACAATAAATAAATTTGTCCAAAATTTAACATGAAAATGCCATCAACACTCACAACATACAATAAGTCAAGATGAGTGTAAATCATGCATACATCACATAACTAACAATACTTGCATATACAATTGAATTCATATAATATTGGTATTCCATCATACGAGGAGACTATCTATCACTTAACTTATAATGTCCGAGCTTGAAAATAGATTTCAACTTTATCATTCCAAACTTGTTAATAACTTTTTTAAAGTATTTTTTATTATTGAAAGGAATAAAAGTTTATACTACCTTCTTCTTATGATTTAAGATTCTCAACAACTCCAATATGTTTATATTAAAATTTTCTAACCTAAATTCATCTATAGGACTTCCATTAACTAAAACAAACACGTAAGAGGACTCCAAACACCCCTTTATCCATCTGGTCCACTTAGAACAAAAATCTAGTCTACCCATCATATATATATATATATATATATATTAGGAAATTTCAATTAACTAAATCCTACATCTTTTCAAAGTCTACTTTCAAGATAACACATTCCTCCTTCCTTCTCCTAACCTCATTAATGATTTCATTGACAACAATCACACTATCTAACATTTAAAAAAAAATTAAAAGCTAACCAAAAACATTATAACATTTAAAAGATGTAAAGAACATTTAAATCTAAACTAAATTAAGACAAATGCTCACTTACATTTTAGGATTCTAAACTGAAAATGATTTTCATTGAAAAATGTCTTCCATTAAACGATATATTTTACAACTTAATTTCGAAAAAAAAAGTACACTTTTAATTAATTATCCTAGGACATTGATACGAATAAAAAAATTAACTTGAGCTATTTGTGAAGCATAGCCACATAAGTAAGTAGATTATTGTTTGGGTATGAATTATTGGTGAAGTGTTTGAGTAGTCAAAAGTGTCGAATTGTTTAATCAAAACATTAAGTATAGATAGGAGATTGCTTAACCTACGTGTTTAGCATTAATAAGAAGTAGGTCCTCTCCAGCTAATTAACACAACTTTACAAACTCTCTTTCATACGTCTCTATTCTCAATCATTAAACCATTTTTCTGCTTTCTCCATTTTCTTCTCTAAATTAACATTATTTATCAACACTCTCACACCACCTTCATCTAAAAACTTATGGTCATTTTAATTTTAAAAATTCTAAATTTATAAGTTTTTAATATGAATTATCACTACCACAAAATCATTAAATATCAACCAATTTAAAAAACTAAAAATAATTAATTATCATATTATTAACTAAGTTAAATACTGCTTTATAAATTAAAAATTTATTGGTATATAAAATAATTTGTATTATTAATAAAAAATTATAAAATAATTTTTAAATTAGTATTAAATATTACATTTTAAAAAAAAAGTTATTAATAATAAAAATTATTTTAAATATCAATAATTTTTTATTTTATAGAATAGTATTTGACTTAGTCAATATAATAATTAATTATTTTTTTATCTTTAAATTAATTTTTAATATTTTTTTAGAATGTATTAAATATTATTTTTTATAATTAATGTGGGTAGAAAAAACTTATACTATAATTATTAAAGTAATATATAGCTAAAAGAAAGGATGAAAATATTAGATGGATGTAAAATATAATTACAATAATTAAAAAGTATATTTCTCATGTATATTTTTTTATAAAAGAAATATACTAATACTTAAAATATATGTTCAAAATATTACAACAATATTGGCTCACTACAAGAAAACCATCAAATAGAAACTAATTTTTAGATACCAAAATAATTAGTTGCAATAGTAAAGACCATATTAGAAACTAAAAAAAAATTGGTTTTTAAATTAGTTTTTATTATTGTTAAATAGTTTCTAAATTGGTATCTAATTAGCAAGGTTTTAACTACCAATTATTTAGTTCCTAAATTTGGTAGCAAAAACATTGATTTATAATTAGATACCTATTTAGAAACCATTTAACAATAATAGAAACTAATTTAGAAACCAACAAATTATTTAGTCCCTAAAATGGTATCTAATTTAGTTACTATAGCAACTAAGTCATTTTTATCTCTAAAATTAGTTTCTATTTCATGATTTTCGTGTAGTATTGTATAAGAGGTTTGTTTTTTCATTTATGCTTACTTATATCTTATATATTAACTCGGTGTTTCCAACTAGAGTATTAAGAAGTTCATCCTCAAGTGTAACCAAACACTTGTCAAATCCTTATTACAATAACTTGATATGAAAGTTTGTTTGAAAGTTTATAAAAAAGATGAAAGTTTTATTCACTATTTTGTTATTAGAAAAGGTATTTTAAAATATATCGAAATCTTCTTTTTTGTGTGTGAAATCAGTGGATGGTTGGTAGAAAATGCTTACATCAGATAATTAGTGTTTGTCTTAATCCTTGTTATCTTCACCAGCTAAATAAATGAAAGGGACTTATAATCTGAAATTGACACAACCGACCTGACCAGAGTTGTCAAAAAGAAGAAGAATCTTGTGTTTTCATTTCTCATTCATTGGACGCCACCTCTTCAATTTCTTTCTCCAAAACCTTCATGGAAGAATATACAGCTCAGATTATTATTTATAATTATTGCTAACCATTTACATAATTAATATCCACCAAGTGAGACCTAAGTCTCAATCACTGCTAGATATCGACATATTTTTTTCTATCTCTAATCATTGTCTTTTTCTTTTGTTACAAAATCAAGCTATAACTAGTTCAATTGGTAATCTTTGTGTTAAAATGACTAAAAAAATCCGATTTTATATATTAAAAAATAGGATTAACATTACGATAAAATATGAAATAGAAATCAATTTTAGAGAAAAAAATAATTAGTTGTCATAGTAATTAAATTAGAGACCATTTTAGAAACTAAAAAAACAATTGGTTTCTAAATTAATTTATATTATTGTTAAATGGTTTTTAAATTGGTATCTAATTAGCTACAAAGATTTTAACTACCAATTATTTAGATTCTAAATTTAGTAGCAAAAACCTTGGTTACTAACCATCTAACAATAATAGAAACTAATTTAGAAACCAAAAGATTTTTTTAGTCTCTAAAATGGTCTCTAATTTAGTCACTATAACAACTAATTATTTTCTATCTCTAAAATTGATTTCTATTTCAGGATTTTATTGTAGTGTAAATAATTTTTTTATATTATAATACAAAATTGATTTTTATTTTTAGTTCAAATTTTAGACTTTTCAAATGTTTGTAATAAAAAAACTATTAAAATAAGTTAGTATTTCTTTTTATAACAAACAAATTCTTATTTATTATAATATCTACATAAACAATAAATAAACATAAAATATTTTAATATTCAATATAGTTAAGTAAAAAAATTAGTAAAAATTCATTTCAATAATTTTTCATATTACAAATATTCAAAAGATTTAAAATGTACTAGAAAAAAATATATATTTAATCCTAAAAAATATCATTTATAAATATATTTAAATTAAAATAATTCCATTATTTATTCAAATGGTCGTCCAACTATTTATCATAATTTTATAAATATATCTAAATTAAAAGAATTCGATTGTTTACTCAAATTCTGATCCAACTATTTATCATAATTTTCTTAAGTGGTTTGATAAAAAAAGGAAAAAGATAAACCCACACACAACAGAGTACTCGAATGAATAATTAATAAAAGCAATCATTTGTTAGATTTTACTTACTTCTCGACAAAACCATACTTATCAGGTAGGTGAGAAAATTTCAGCTTTAGATGAGAAATATGAGTTATGAAGTATATCAAGTTAATGAAATTTTACTGTTTATCCAAAATGTTATCAAACTATCTATAAAAAAGAAACTACTTACTTGATAAAAGAGATAACATAATTAAAAAATTAATTAAGTATTACTTCAAAATATCTATTTCGACTATAATCTTAAAACACTAATGTTACAATAAATTCCAATTCAATTTCGTTATCAAAAGAATGAGAATAATAATAAAATTTATACAATTAAAAAGAATAGCTATGATTTTATTATAATTGATTAACTGTTCTAAAAAACTGAAGTATGTTATCAAAACTTTTTCTTAATTGTAATCTTAACCCCTTGTTTTAGTTGATTGCAATGTTTTTTAATATTTAGTCTTTATAGTTCTTTAAATCTTAATGTTAAGTGTATGGTGTCAAAGTTTATCCAATAATTAACATAAATGTGGCACAACGTTGATTTTTACATAAATAAAAAATAAAGGTATAAAATATTTGTAATAAAATAAAATAAAATGTAAGGCCTTTTGTTTTTTAGTTTATATTTTAATGTTTTATACAATTTTCTTTTACTCATTTCGACTAATCAATATCGCATCATCCCTATTATATTCCTATATTAACACTTTAACAGAGGGAAGGAATATAAGGCTAAAAATAACATGTTTGGGATTTGTGTTGAAGATAATAGATTCACTGTCTTCAAGTATATATTAGTTTTTATAATTCATTAAAATCATATATAATTTATATTTAGCCTTTATTAAAAAAAACATCTAATTAAACTTTATACAGGTAGAACAATTAAAAGATATATCCAGAATTATGTTTTAAAATATAATTACTTGCTAAAAGAGACATAATTAGTTGTTAATTTTTTTTCTCAGTTAAAGAGTTTTTTTTTTTTAAATAAAGAAGAGAATTTCGATCCTGTAGAAATTCATTTTAGTGCTGAGTTGACTTCAACTATTCATTTTCATAAAAAGCATATGTATATTTGTTTAAAGTTTTGCATATATATATATATATATATATATATATATATATTTGTTTAAAGTTTAAAATAAAGTACGATGATGACGTCATCGGAAAAACTACTTTGTCTCCTTACCTGTCCAAACTTTTGCACCGCCACCATGTACGTATGTTTTTCTTTCAAAAAGAATGAACTAACTTGCTTTTTTTTAATTTTTTTAAAAAAAAAGCAGTTACTTTTCTATAAACGCTAAATTCCAACAAAAGAAAATTATGGAGAATAATAGATCTCAATCTACCCCATTTTCAGTGCTTCAGAAAAGAAGGAAAAAACCATGGAAAAAAGATAGATTTAACAGGTTATTCGATTGAAAACAGAGAGGCACAAAGAGATTTGCATCTTCTCAACCAATTTTCGCACCTCTTAATAAGCATGTTGTGTAGTGTGAGAAAAAGAAAAGTGAAATTGAGATACCAAAAAAAGATGGAGGGACATTTAATAAAGTAACAGAAAATAATTTGTTATTGTTTTTATAAACTCTTATATTCTTATGGCAGTGAAACAATCTCTATCCATATGCTCAAATTCAAGCGTTACCATATCTTGAACTCAACAATAAATACCTCACAAATCCCTGAATCAAACCCAACACAACCCCACAATTCAGCAAAACAACCACAAACAGAGCAATGAAGCAGCTCACTCTGAAGTCCCTGCAAACCCTTCTTCTTCTTCTGCTGCTTCTCACAACCCTCTTTAGCAGTGGCAACACCACAGCAGAAGAAAAACAGACACAATTCCTTGCCAAAAAGACCTACATAATCCACATGGACAAGTCCACCATGCCCTCAACTTTCTCCGACCACCTTAACTGGTTCGACTCCTCCCTCAAATCAGTTTCAGCCTCCGCAGAGATCCTCTACACCTACAAACATGTGGCTCACGGCTTCTCCACCAGGCTCACACCCCAAGAAGCAGAGACACTCGCGAACCAACCGGGAATCCTCTCAGTGACCCCAGAACATCGATACAAACTCCACACCACAAGAACACCGCAGTTCCTGGGGCTCGACCAAAGCACCACGCTCCTACCCGCGTCCGAGCAACAGAGCCAGGTCATCATCGGAGTCCTTGACACCGGGGTCTGGCCCGAGCTGAAGAGCCTCGACGACACGGGCCTGGGCCCGGTGCCCGCCACGTGGAAAGGCGAGTGTGAAGTTGGCAACAACATGAACTCCTCACACTGCAACAGAAAACTCGTGGGTGCCAGGTTTTTCTCCAAAGGCTACGAGTCCGCTCTTGGACCTGTTGACTTGAGTACGGAGTCAAAGTCAGCGAGAGACGACGAGGGGCATGGGAGTCACACGCTCACCACAGCTGCAGGTTCGGTGGTTCCCGAAGCTAGCTTATTCGGTTTGGCGTCAGGCACGGCGCGCGGAATGGCGGCGCAGGCGCGCGTGGCGGCTTACAAAGTGTGCTGGCTCGGTGGGTGTTTTTCTTCCGACATAGCTGCGGGGATCGACAAGGCCATAGAAGACGGCGTGAACGTTTTATCGATGTCGATTGGGGGAAGCTTGACGGAGTATTACAGAGACATAATCGCGATTGGTTCCTTCACTGCCACGTCACATGGGATTTTGGTTTCCATGTCAGCAGGTAACGCTGGGCCCAGTTCATCAACGTTATCCAACGTGTCGCCGTGGGTAACCACAGTGGGAGCGGGAACTTTAGACCGCGATTTCCCTGCTCTCATAACCATCGGAAATGGAAAAACCTACGCCGGAGCGTCGCTTTATAACGGTAAACCGTTGTTGGATTCTCCGCTTCCTCTCGTTTACGCCGGCAACGCGAGTAACTCTTCTGTTGGGTATCTTTGCCTGCAAGACTCTCTCATTCCTGAGAAGGTTTCAGGGAAGATTGTGATATGCGAGAGAGGGGGAAATCCGAGAGTGGAGAAGGGTTTGGTGGTTAAGCTTGCGGGTGGTGCTGGAATGATTTTGGCCAACAATGAAGCTTTTGGGGAAGAGTTAGTTACAGACCCTCATCTTCTTCCTGCTGCATCGCTGGGTCAAAAATCAAGCCAGATTCTCAAGAGTTACGCTTCTTCTTCGGCTAATCCCACCGCTAAGATTGCTTTCTTAGGGACCCAATTGGAGGTTAAACCTTCTCCGGTGGTGGCGGCTTTCAGCTCCAGAGGACCCAACGCTCTCACGCCCAACATTCTCAAACCGGATTTAATAGCTCCAGGGGTCAACATTCTAGCCGGTTGGACCGGCGCGGTCGGACCCACCGGGTTGACCGCCGACGACCGCCACGTCAGCTTCAACATTATTTCCGGAACCTCCATGTCCTGCCCTCACGTCAGCGGCTTAGCCGCCATTCTCAAAGGCGCGCACCCTCAATGGAGCCCTGCGGCTATTCGATCCGCACTCATGACAACAGCGTACACGAGCTACAAAAACGGCGCAGCAATTCTAGATGTTGCAACTGGACAACCTGCGACGCCGTTTGATTACGGCGCTGGACACGTGGATCCCGTGGCTGCCCTCGATCCTGGTCTCGTGTATGATGCGAACGTGGAAGACTACTTGGGATTCTTCTGCGCGCTGAACTACACGTCGTTTCAAATCAAGCTTGCTTCGAGGACGGACTTCACGTGTGACCCGAAGAAGGAGTACAGAGTGGAGGATTTCAACTACCCGTCGTTTGCGGTTGCTTTGGAGACAGCTTCGGGGATTGGGGGTGGTTCGGATGCTCCCAAGACTGTGAAGTACTCCAGGGTTTTGACTAACGTGGGAACTCCGGGAACGTATGAAGCTTCGGTGGTGGCGTTGGGGGATTCGACGGTGAAGATTGTGGTGGAACCGGAGACGCTGAGTTTCGCGCAGGAGTATGAGAAGAAGAGCTATACGGTGTCGTTTACGTACACTTCCATGCCGTCTGGGACGAGTAGCTTTGCGCGTTTGGAATGGAAGGATGGAAAGCATACGGTTGCTAGCCCAATTGCGTTCAGCTGGACTTGATTTGACATGGGCCAGGCAAAATGTGTGGCCCAACAAAAAGGGCCCATTTGGTATTTCCAAATAATAGTAACAACAATAATTGTACATAAAAAGAAGGTAAAGGTGCTTCTGCATCTATAATTATGGATTACTGGTTCTAATGAAGATTAAATAAAAATAACTTCAAAGTTTATATTTTCAATTAATAATACTTTCTAAATGATGTACTGTTAACTATAAGAAAATATACCATCACTTATATATTCATAAAAAATAGATTGATATCATCTCAAAAAAGTCACGTGCACCTAATCCGCACGCACACTAGCCACACTTTATTTTATGCGTTTGTCAATTAATTATTTGTTGTTGTACAGAAAAATGATATAAAAATAAGAAATAAATTATTTACAAATTTTTATTATTAATTTATACAAATTTTTAATTATATCTGCGCGTTATGAGGTTGAGACATTTCTCTTAAATGGGTGTATCCGTGTCGGACACACGTATTGGTGTCGACACTTGTAGGACACTCAGAATACTTATCGATGAAGTGTTCAATTCAAAAAATATTTGTCGGATTTTTTAAAATTTTAGCACGGTTCTAACACAATTTTAAAAAGTATAAATACAATAATTTTTAAAAAATTTAAATTTATTGTATAAATTTTTATTATGATTATAAAAATAAGGAACAAATTTTGTTGAACCAATCATGAAAAATATCTTTATGCTAAAAAAATCAAAAATATACTTTTACCCATAAATATTTATTTTCAACTTATATAATTCAAAATTATATAATATGTAAATTTGTGTGTCGTGTTCTAACTTTTATACGTATTTTTGTGTATGTATCCGTATTGTGTTAGTATCGTGTGTAGTGCATATAGTCTGCGTGTCACTCTCAGTACATAGGTGGCAATAGAAAGAAGTGGAGGAGGAGGAAGCAGCACTTAATTGACCACAACGTTGGTAAAACATTACCATTATTACGCGTTTCTTATACGAATCCAACAAATAAAATAAATAAAATTTGGCAAAAAAAAAAACATTTAACGAAGGTCACGAGAACAACCTAATTGCGTTTTGCACACGCTTCATTCTCGTCCAACAAACAAATAATCAGAACTGTTCTCACGGATCCCTCGTTCTTTGCTTTTCCTTTCTTTACTGCGTTTAATTTTACTAATTGATCACTGCATACGAGATTTCATCGCCTAGGGTTTTATACACCGAGTTCTTACTCTTTCTTAATTCTTTTCAATTATTATTCGAAATTTGTAGCCAACTAAATTTATTCATGGCGTCGAGTTTTGACCGGTGGGAAAAGGATCCTTTCTTTAACGCCGCCGAAGAAGTTCAAGAGTCTGCAGACAGGTTTACCCATTTGCTTGAGTTTAGTTCGATTTTTGTTCCAATTTGTGATTTATGTTGTGCTGAAGAGGAAGTATACTATTTTAGGGATGGTAGTAGAACTTTACTTAATTTGTCCCTTTTTCTACTCTACTGAATTCGAAGAGTTGGGAAGCTCGATTATTGAAATTTCTAAGTTTATCTGTGTGCACAACCATATAGTTTTGTTCTTCCTTTTGTTGATTTGTTATCGTTGTGTTTTTGAAGGATGGAATCTACGTATAGGATATGGATACACGCAACAAAAGATGCGTCCAGCATGTGGAACTCTGATGAAGTGTGTAGAGATCTACATATTGCACTTGGCACTGCCAAATGGCAGGTAATTCCTACTCATGGTAAATGTTCACTAGAATAGCTAGTTCCTTTGAGTATTTTGTTCTTGTTTGAAGTAGGAATATGATTGCATCTTTGTTGGAAAATGCAGTTAGAGGAATTTGAACGGGCAGTGAAGTCAAGTTATGACAAAATCTCAAGTGATGGAGCGAGAAGTAGGCACCGTGATTTTATCACTGCTATTGAAGACAAGATAATGAAAGTTGAGCATTCGATTAGTGAATTGGTAGGCAAGGCATCTCTGCCTTGGCTGCGTTTAGACGAAGGAGAACAGGATGAACTTGCTTTGTTTCTTTCGGGAAAACCAGAAATTAACAGCAGGGACATTGAAGATCCACCAGTGACTAATTGTTCGAAGGATTTTCATGTTTCATCTGGACGGGGTGAAACAAAGGGGGAGATACCACATGGGCATCGCAGGGCAGCCAGTGCTAGTGCTGATATTGGTTTTTGGAAAATTTCAGTTCATGATGATGCACAGCAGTGGAGTTCCTCTAGTGGTTCTTCAGGTCCAATGCATAATAAAACACCCAGTTTATCAGGAATTCTTAGTTCTATGAAATCAGTCTCTAAGTTGAAGTGGCCAAGAAATGGTTGTAGAAAGCTGAAAGCAGTGGATCATCTTAGAGAACTTGATAGTACACTACTTGCAACAGCTGAATTCAGTAGGGTGTGTAATCTGCACTTGGTGTCTCTCATAATGATGACTTGCTTGAGTGATTTTTGATACATTTGTTGAATTACTGATATGTAATTTATTTTTCTTTTACTGAAAACAGAGCAACGGTGCCAGCTGGGAAAGCAAGAATGGCCTTGATAGCTGTGATGAATGCTACGACAAGCAACTCTATGGATGGTATGGTGCTATTCGGAGAAAGCTTCAAAGATCTCAATACCAAATGCAATACAGACAGCCTGTTCGAGTAGCTGTTTGGATTTTTTTTCTCCTTTGTTTTATTGGTGAGTTGTTGATATGGTTGTGTTTTGCTGTATTCCTACATACATTATAATTATATGAAGATGCATGCAATGGAATTTCTTATTAAAAACTTGCTACTTTGGTAATTGAGGAATTTTACCTTATTATTCTTTTTATTATTACTATTGTTTGAATCATTTGTATGGCCTTCTTGCTAACGATTTGCTTATCCTTATCCTCATTCCAAATCTGTTGTGTATGAATCTTTGCTTTCATTTGTTACTCCAATATTGTTCTTTTTTCTTTGAAAAGTCACTCTGTTGCTATCTCTTCTTGCTTTTTCTATTATTATTTTTTTCATTAGTGTGCTGTTTAGCTTGTTTATTTCACACGCAGACATGTGGTTATTTTTAAATTTATTGAACTTTATTATGCAATGCCATTCATTTCGTTTCCCCTAAACACTCTTAGCTGAACTTGAGCCATTGTTGCTAACTATTTGAAGTTTTGTCTGTCCACACACACTATTCATTGCCAAACATGCTTGCATTATGTTGGTTGTGTTCACCAACTGATTTTCATTTTTTTTCTTAAACACCCTTATGCTTGCTCGCATCCTAGTCTATTCTCGATAACTGTTTATAATTTTGTCCACTATGCATTATCTTATCGAGGCTTACACTTATTATTGCTATCTTGCAGCTTTAATTGCATTCCACGCAATGTAGAAGGAAGATATCAGTACAAAATTTTTTGAATTTGTAGTTGGAAACATCATGAGGTAAATAGACAACCATTTGATGCAAAAGTTCATATAGTCCCACTTTGTCACTTGAGCAGGAGATATAGGTTAAATTTTGTGGTTCTGAGTAAGTTTTGGGATTACAATCAGAGTCTAGAATAGATCATAGGGACTTCTGCAATTTTTTGTTATTCTGCTATTAATAGTTCATGAAGAGTTCTCTGGTAAAGGGTATTAGCCTATTTAATATTGTAATGTGTATCATACATGTATTCTTGATGCTAGAGCTGTCTTTAACAAAGTCACTTTATACTTATAAACCATCTTCTCCCAACTAAAAATTAGATATTGACACAATTGTTCCAAATTTAGCAATAATAATAAACACTTTTTAAATTATTATATATAGTAATATTATCTAACTTAGTAATAAACCAATCTGAAATAACAACATAATGAAAACCATCAATGCTAAGAATCATTGTGTTAAATACTTGAGCCCAAATATTAATTGGTATGAGCTGTTTCAACTCGATTACTAGTCTCAATTTGAATCTTTATATGCAATTAGGGTAATATGATTCTATTGAACTCGTGCAATGCGTAATCTTCTATACGTATATGTAATTATTTTATTTTATAAATCATATTATACTAAAATTTTCTCAAATATTTTTTACAAAAAATATTGTATCATATATAGTACAAATCCTCCTTCTTGTTCTATGCCTATTACTTCGTTTTCTTTTTTCTTTCTCACTCATACATATAGTAGTTTACAAAATAATGTATAATTTTCTTTGTTTCTTATTAGTATTTCAAACTATTGCTTTCTTGAACATTTTCAAATAAGTAAAATATATATATATATATATATATATATATATATATAATGTGTTTATTAAAACTAGCATATAATGTGTTTATTGAAACTAGCTTATAAGCAATAATTAAGAGAGAAAAGGTTAAAAGTTAACGAACCTTTTTTTTTAAAGCGTTCGATGAGATTGGCCACTAAATATAAAAGAACGTAGTTAATTATTTGATTACATACATATATAAATTTTATAATTGGAGTTAATTGTCATAAAAATTGTGAGAAGCTATTCATGTCAATTACTACTACAAGAGAATTTGAAAAACAAACAATTCATTCAGAATTCGAATAAGGTTAAATACGTTTTGCTCGACTATAAACAAAAATAAATATATTACACGTGTTCCTTAAAAAAGTTATATTTTAGGTCTCTATTAATAATGATAATAAAACAATTTAATGTGGATGCCATTTTAAAGGTAGATGGTATATTGAAAGTCATTTTTGATTAAACGTATAATCGATATTAGATTTAAAAATCGTTATTCACACAAATTTTTCACTTATAAAATTATGTTAGAAAGTTCTTATTGAAATTTTAGAAGCATGAAAATAATTTGAATTTTTTTTTAAAAAAAAATATTTATCATTTTAGTATATAGTATTGCACTAACACTCATTTCAAACCTCTATATTAGTTAAACTGCGAAATGAAAAAAAAATATATAAATACAAAATATTGTAACTATACGGGTCAATTAAACTGAAATGTGAAATTTTATAATGATGTTTAATATATAAAAAAACTGTAACAGTGAAGTTCATCGAATTATAAGATTGCGCTCATAATATTGATGTTATATGGTTCCTTCACATTATAATGTTGATGTATTTTTATAACATTCTTATACTTTTTACTCCTTATTTATTTTATTTTTCATTCTTTCAAATATTAATTTTCATTTTCCATCTTCTTATATTTCTTCCTACGCCCATTACGTGTTTGGGTCGGACTGGACAGAAAAAAATAGTTAAATTTCACAGTGGATCAAATTTTGCAATCAACTTGGACTGAACTTGTGTTGGGCCAAACTGCCCCACTAACCAAGTTATCTAGGCTGCTTCTTCCTGCACCTCCATACCTTCTTCTCTCACCTCCATAAATTTTCGTATTTCCAAAAATGTCCCTCTGTAATATTCCGGATTACATAATCCGGAAGTCATTTTTCAAATTTGTAATTAACTTTCGGATTATATAATCCGGAAGTCTTTTTTCAGATGCATAATTACTTTCCGGATTACATAATCTGGAAGTCTTTTTTAACTTTCGGATTATGTAATCCGGAAGTCTTTTTTCAAATGCGTTTTCGGATTACATAATCCGGAAGTTATTCTATGGGGTGACACAAGAAGGATAAAAATGTATTTTCATGTTGTATATGGAGGTGTCAGAAGAAGATATGGAGGTGCAGGAAGAAACACCAGTTATCTAACCTAAAAAGTAAGGCAATTTTTTCATACACCATATCATTTTGTTGTATATGCACCCAACATAACATTTTAAACCCAATTTTGCCTTTGTCTTTTTTGTTTTGAAAAAAATTACAAAGGATTGAGTGCTTGGTGTGCGTTTAGCTGTAGAGGAGTTGGTGCTGGTGTAGTGGTTGTTGTGATGGTGGAGGGAAGCTTTCATTTTTACTCTCACTACTCTCCATGTAAATTGTTATGAGATAAGACAAAAAAAAAACGTACGTGTCACTTTCTAGATGTCAACATTCGAAACCATCCATAACCCTTGCACTTACAGATTTTCACATCCAGAAAACCTACGATATCCATATCAGAGGCAAAAAATTAACTATAACGTTCCAGCTTCGGCTATGCAGATTCAGAATAGGAAAAACATTTATGGATATAGATATCCAAAAGTCACTAAATTTGAGAAAACTTACTGCACTCGCAATTTTCGCAACAACAGCTCTTCTCTTCTTCCGCGAACGACAACTGTTCTCCTCCTCCGTGAACGACGGTTCTTCTCCTCCTCTCTGTCGTCGTGCCTTACAAACGTGTGTTGGGTGTCGTCGTGCCTTAGGTAGTTGGGTACATAAGGTTGGTGTAGGGAATGCATTGTTGTAGAAGGAACCTAGGTTTTATTTCATTAAGGATACAATAGACATTTCAGATAACTTATTAAGGACACACAAGACATTTCACATAGTACTGTTGGGTGTAGGTAAAAAATTATATGGTGCAGGGAGATTCTGCCAAAAAGTAAAAGACTTTATGGTTTACTATGCACATCCCCTCGTCTTACTTAGCACCACCTTCTATCTTATAAATGAACTCAGTCTCTTCACCCAACTTTCTCTCTCTCGCTCTCTCATCACTCATTCATTTCGATTATCAATCTCTACCAGAATCCTAACTGGAATGACAAATACACTCATATTCGTGGATAATATGTGAACTACTCTTAATGTTGATGAGAAATAGCAAGATTATAAGGCATGAGTATAAGTGGTTATAAACTTGCAAATTAATTCGTAAATTCTGTTTAAATTTACGCTTTTTCTTTTTTTTTTACAAGTTAATTCGAAAGTAAACTCGTTTTCGGATCAAACTTGGTAAACTCAATATCAACTTGTGAGTCTAAAACCGAGTTGGTCAGTTTAGAGGAGGTTTTGAAATACAAAATGACATCATTTCCTCTGTGGCATTAAACAAATTCACTTGTTTCATTCTTTTCCTTGATTGTTGCTTGCATTAGGGTTTGTGTTCGTTCTTGGTCGTTGACTATTGGTTCATGTTTGTGCTTGTGGTCATCGTTAATCTTTTTGTTAGTTGTTGTCTTTGTTCATTACATCGTTGTTGCATGGTGGTGCGTGATTTTCTCTGTTTGATTGTCGTCTTTGTGTTGTCGTTATGTGGTGATGCACGTTATATGTAGTTGTCATCTACCGTGTAGTGATTGTGCTTTGTCATGTGGAGATCATTTGATTTGGTTGTGCAATGCAAATGTATTTTTAAATTTTTTAATTTAAAATGAGAACTAGGGTATATAGGAGATTGAATTAAGGTTTTTGAACATGTTTTTTTTTTCATTATAAAATATTCTATTTTTAAATTCATGTGTTTTTAAGGTATGTATAGGAGTGGACAAATTTCACTTAGGGTAATTCAATTGCATCCTCATTTATTAAAAGTAGAAGTAAAAATTTAGTTATTTTAGTATTGTGGACTTGTTTGTTTCAACTGCTTTGCTTAATTATATTATTTAAATATTGAATTAGTATGTTACTTGCATATATTATACCTTTTTTATATGAAGTAAACTCTTACAAGTTTACGAATTGAGTTTATGGAACTCCTATGAGTATGATAACCTTAAGTATAATCAATATTTGACTTTTTTAAATTGGGTATAAGGACAAAAGATGAGTATATAAATATCCACTTCATTCTCATCCACATACTCATCCGTTTTTAAATCGGTAAAATATCTTTAGTTTATTTGGTACTCTATTTTGAAATTTATGGAATTATAGTGTGTCCATTGGTACTCTATCTTGACAATAAAATGTTTTCATTGCTTTTGTTTTAATTTGATGCGAAAGAGATTATTTAATAAATATTTGAGTGAGTATAAGTACAAATATACTACTACCTCATCACAAATATATTATTACCTCATCGAGATTGGAATTAGACATTTTGTACATATCACCTAATAGGAACAGATGAGTTTTTACTTTGAGGATACGTATATTCCAGCTCACACATGCACCGTTGACATCCCTAATCCTTATCGCATAAGTTGCAGGCCCATAGCGAGGAACATAAAAACATGTTGGATTTGAAGAATAAAGTCAAATCTTAAAGAAGTTGTTTTGATTATGATGTTTGAAGAAAATGATGTTGTTATAACTTTTAGTACATGTATTCGTGAGTTTTCACACAAGATAATCACAAAAATTCCAATTTAGTACTATACAACCTAATCTTAGCATTAACCTTAAGTTTGTTTTAAACGATTAAGATTTTATGTAATGAATTACTCTATTCTTGATATATTTTCAAAACACGATAATTGATTATCAGTTTTGATAATGGATTAAAATAGAGAAAAAAAAAAGGTTTTAACTAATATTTGAGAATAATCGATTAATATGGTCTAACATTTTTTCACAAGGAATGAAAAGCAAAATAATCAATTAACTAGTTAAGTAATCGATTAAAACAACAAGTATTTTTCACTTATATTCACCTTTTTCTAAGAATAATCGATTAAATATGTCAAAATTATTTTTTAATCCATGTTTCAAAAACTTTATGAAAAGAACCTTTGATTCACTCTACAATACAACTCATTATACTTTACAAAACACAATTAAAAAAGTTTAGAAAGTTCAATCTAAATTGTTTTCATTTACTTCAGGAGTACATCAAATTTTTTTTCTAGAATCCTTTCAACCCTCTCTTAATTTTGTCAAAGAATTATAAAGATTGTGTATTGATATCGAATTTCTCTTGTGACTGCTTATGTTGTGCATCTAATAACATCTTTTCATCATTATGTTACTTGGTTAATCCAATTTGTTGCATTTTGATTGTTCAATAGTTAAATTGTTGCTCTCTTACAATGTTATATGTTTGTTTTTTCCTCTTAGTCAGATCCCGAGTTGGACATATCCTTCTTAATTGTATTTAAGGGTTGATTTGTTTGTGTGTCATATCTTATACATGTTTCACATGTGTTGAGTACTTGTAATATATACATAAAAATAGTAAATTTCGACTTTTATAAGGTTGAATAACTAAAATTGAATGTAGGATCAATTGTAATATAGACTAGTGTATTTGTGTAATATTTCTCGTCCTTTCTTTATCTTTTACATATTATTGTTGTATTAATTTATGTGTGTGCAATCTTTATCAATCTTTATTTTATAATTAATTGATCATATTTTACGATTAAAAAGAAAATTATAAATATAATAAGTTACATGACAACTAAAAATAAACAATAGATACTAAGATGTATAACAATAAAGTTTTAATGTTAATAGTAAAAGTGTCCCTCTTCTTTGTTTGATGATTGTCTTTCATGAAAACTAAAGTTCTCTTAATCATTATTAAAGTTCAAACTCGATGTCTCGTGTAAATTTCAACGCATGTGATACGGCCAAAAGCTGTGAACGCTTACTCTAGCGGTGGAAAAGAAAAATTGAAATACTAGAAGAAAATAATGAAGTTCAAGAAGCCCGTTTTATTTTATGTCACCTTCTATTCTTTTTGAAATTGATTATATATTTCGTGAGATTTCAAATTGATCTTCAAGAAATTTGAAATTCAAACACTACCAACTACTGAAAAAAATCTGCCAAAAGAAACTGAAAAGAAAAAAAAGTATCTGTAATTAAACGAGGAAAAAAAAGGCACTTTTATTCTCTAAGCTAAACTTGTCAATTAACCAAATAATAAACACTTGTTGGATATAAAAGTACACATTTTACCGAACTAGGGTCTTTTCAAGTCTGCTAACTGAAACATAAATTCTCACCTAATATGTACAAAAATAGCTCCAGAAAATACTTATACCCTTTTGGAAGGCTTAAGCTATAATCCAAGAAAGGGATGAAAAAGGAAGGAAAGTAAATGCACTACTCCTTTTTGCTTTGGATTTAGGGTTTATACACTTTGTACTTTTTTTCATTATAAAGTTAAGGAGAATCTTCTCACTGCACTTTCTCACCCTCAAATTCTTTTGGGGGATTCAAAAGGTAACAAAATGTTAACAAATAATGTTAACACTCCTGGACTCAGAAAATCATAGATGAAATTAGAGATGTTGAACTTTAATAAAAAGGTTAAGACATTAACTTCATGTCAAACTGTGATTTAATTTGAACTGAAAATTTACTTCTGAAAGGAAATTCCATACAGTCCTTCATTGTCAGGGATGGCACTAAAAATTTGGTGAGTCATAATAAATTTCAACGAATAAGGAAAAAGCGTGCTCAAGAATACAAGTTTCCCAAAAGGTTTGGATTAGAATAAACCACACATACCAACCAAAAATCATCTCCAAATGCGAAGTTCATGAAAGCGATATGTGGACATCTCAACCGTATCCAAGGCATTAATGATGAACATTATATGAGAAAACAGAATCATCCATGGAGAAGAGAAGATAAACAAAAAGGAAGAGTTCTGATAATATAGGAAATCTTGACATATTTCTAACAGTTACAATTAAATATTGATACAAGCTTGTGATAAATTGTCAATATATATGTCCTTCAAAAGCATAAAAATTTAGATCTATGAATAATTTAGCCTCTACTTACTCTGGCTACTTGGTTTACAATTCATAATAACAACCAGCACTAAACACATTTAAAGTTCTTCAATGATATATAGTTTCCTCCAGAGATGGAAGAATTTCCTTACGGATATCACCAGCAATATCAATATTAAACCTCACAAAGTGCTGGCCCTTGAAACGCAGCCAAAACTTTTCAGTGACGAAATCAAGGTTATAACTGTGATTTCCAAGCATCATGGTTAATGCTTCCACAGGAAAAAAAACTCTACAGGAATTATAAGCTTATAAAATGATCAGCAGATTCCTAATTTCACACTGACGGAAAGCAAGTGGGAAAAACAAACCTTGATGCACATAATCATCCACCAAAAACCCAGAGTATAGAAATTCACTTTTCAGGATCCATGACTGATCATTTCTATTTACAAATTTGATGAGGCAATGACCCACAGCAGAAAACTCTTGACAACCCTGCTGCAATCTTACCATTTACCTGCAGTAATTTGTCAGATAGTCCACAAAAGGTATAAAAACTAGATGCCTAGACTAATCCAGAACTTCCTCTTAGCTAAACATCCACTGTCCAGTTAATGTTATTAGTGTTTCCTTCATGCGATTTTTGTAGCTGAGCGACTTTAGCATGGTATGCAGCTGCTGCCACAGCAGTCTTCACCCTCTGACCTTGAGGAAGCTCACAGGCTTCACTCATGGAAGCAAACCTTAGCTCAGATGGAGGAATGAAACAGTCCAAGGAGAGGCCAGGGACATTGAACGCAACCTCCTCAATTGTCCAAGCTTCTTCCATCCTGGTTTTAGTGTGGCTCATAGCAGTTTCCCCAAACCTGAAAAGCGTCACTACAGAACGACCCGAGTGAGCAATCATTATCCCCTCAACAGGCCTGTAATCATCGAGAAAGGAATTTATTGTGGTCTCCCAATATACTGCATCACCACCGTTATTCTGAATGCGGGTCAAATGGGAGTCCTCCAAGTGTACAAGAAGTCCCGTTTTCTGGCTAAAGTACCCAAACAAAACATGCCTTATGATCTCCGCTGGACCCTCACTCCTGGCTTTTAATGTTGAGGGGTCTGCACAGAGCTTGAGTATGAAACAGTCCTCTTCATTTATCTTCTTCTCCCCAATGCATCTTGCATTGATAAACATGCTTGCAGTCGTTCGTGGGTCAAGGCCCTGCACACACAAAAGTAGTCAGAAATGGTAAATAACCCAGGTCCCGTTAAATAAATTTTTCCATAAACACTTGTACAATCAACTTATGCAGTTAAGTTTTTTGTACAAGTTAGATGAGAGAACTTCTATAAAATTAGGTCTATATATCATTTTAGCATACGGAAGAAACTCAATTCATTTTCCTTCCCATGTTCTTCTCCTACAAGTACCTAAATATAAATTTATCAAAGCAGTACCCTGATATAACACAATTACAGCCTCACCTGAAGGGCGCGTCGCAAAGGCCGAACCGGCCCTTTGGCAGCGTGTGCACCGAGCCAGGGCGTGTGCCGCCACACTAGTCTCCCATTGCAACCGGCATGAACCTTGCTGCCACCAAGAGCAAGCTCAACATACCACATGTCCGGGTTCATCTGCCACAAGACAAACCCGCCGGACTCGGCAGCCTTGGAGGAGTTCCGGCTGCGCGTGACCTTGTTCGCTGTCTCGAACTCAGAGGCTATCATCCTCACCTTCCCCATGGCATAAGCATTGTTAATCGAATTCTGAAGCTTCTGCCCCCCAGAAGCAGCAATGTACTGCTGCAATATGTACTGAGCAGACGATGTTTCCTGCAACAAAACCACCTTATCTTAAGAAACCACCACAAGACAAGATCAACAGTTATGTTATCCTCCTTCACTTTATACACACATTTTCCATTCAATTTTCCAAATGTGACCCAACAGAATGCTTAACATGATACAACATTTACTGATCTTAGAATCCAGAACAAAAGAACCGACAAAAATTAAGGTTATGGAAACAAGTCATAAACCTAAGACTATTTGATCTGGGAATATAACAAAAAGAGAAAAGTTAAATTGAGTGAAAAGAGGAACTAACAATGGGGATGTCTTTGATGCTGAGGTGAGGGAAGGGGTCCGTGGTGCACACGTGCACGGGGGCGAGTGGAGCACCCAACACGCCAAGCAGCAACCTCAGATCGGACTTTTTGCAGGAGGAAGAGGACGAGGAGGAGGAGGAAACAGAGGGTGCTCTCGCCAGTGGTCCTTTCATCCACTGGCCCCACCTTCCCTCTCCGCGCGTGGAGTCGTGCCCGTCGGTTCCGTCTGGTCCCTCCTTCAGCGGCGAGAGCGCCTCCGTGGGCCTCAGGCTGCCCGATCTCGCGATGAAGAGCTCCGGCGGCGGCGCGTGGTGCTTCCGTCTCCGCCGCAGCAGCGACGACATCGGCGATGAGCTCCTGGCCGGGCTCTTGGCGCGTGACCGCGCCGGCGACAGGCCGCGAACCACCTCGTCTTTGAGCGCGGAGAAGAACCCTTGCTTCCGCTCCATTTTTACGACTTTGCCACGCAAGTGAAGTGAGTGTGTTTGTTTGCTCTGGAATGGTGAAGGGAGCGCACACTAAGCAAGTGATTAGAGTTTAGCAGAAGAATCGTTTGTTAAAATGCCAGAGAGAGAGAAAGAGAAAGAAAAAATGAGAGAGGTGTCTCATAAGCAACGGATTCGGACAATGTTGCCGCGAGACAAGTAAACTGTGGTCTACACACTGTTCAGCTAGATTGCTTCTCACAACACCACAATTTCACCTACTTCAACTCTCTCTCACCCTATTTTCTTTTCTTTTTAAAAAAATTAATTTAGTGGATAAACAATTAATACATTAACAAATATATTAAAGAAAAAAAAAAAAAAAAAAGGTTGAGATGATTTGAAGTATTTGGATGATGAAATTGATTTTGAGAGGCCATGATCATTAATTAAAGGAGCTAAGTTAAGGAACATTTTAAGTTCTATTATAACTAATATATTATTACGTATTTTCCTTCATGATATGAGTTAATAGTTAGTAATGTAATAATACTCACTTAATAGAGAAGATAAACAAATTAAGGTAAGAGTTAGAGAACAAACTAGACACATTTTGAATATTATGCAAAGGGAACTCAAACTATGATATGTTATTCCAGAACAAAAATAAAAAATTTTCTTTGAAATATATATTTTTCTACAAACATTTAACTTCAAGTGAATTTTTTTAAATTACATCATTAATTAACAGTACAAAACTTTGCAATAATGTATGCTTATTAGTTAATTTAGTGAGAAGTTGATTGAGTTTAATAATTGATGTAGCTGTATTGAATATAACAGTCTTCCCTGACATGAATAGAATTGTGTCCTTAAAACTTAAAAAATATGTATTGAATTAATTTATATTATATTAATTCACTTTAAATTTAACTTAATCTTTTAAAATTGTTTATATGGTAAAATTTTATATAATATTTTTGTCGATTTCAAATTCTTTTTCCTTGAAAATATAAAATAAATGAATTGGTATGCGTTTTCTGATTGTGTGATGGTGGTGAGGGATTGCAGTGAGCATGGGAAGAGGACAGCGACAAAACGACGAAAACTGAGTCAGTGGTCATCTTCATCCTCGCTTCACCAATCATACGGTGAATCGTTTCAGACAAATTTTTACATTTTTTTTTTACATTTTTTTTTACAACTATGAAATGTAATAATTTTATTTTAAAAAAAATTATGATTTGATGGTCAAACATGGTGCAATGCGCCGTTAGCAATGGTCAAAGCTAAACGAAGGAAATTTTTTATTTGAGTCCATGAAGGAAAATAGAAGGAGCATAATCATTTTTTGAATACTTTAATGAATGCAGATCCATGATGAGATCAGAGACATCTTCAAAACATCACCAACCACGCCATGCGCTACAAAATGCCTCTACACAACATTGCTTCTATCCATTAATATTTCTTTTATTTTATTCTTTTAAATATTATATATAACTTAAATACTAAAAATGGTATAGCAAAAATATATGGTAAGTGAATGAGAGTAAACATCAGTATTGTTTGTTTTTAATCGGTGCTTTATCAAAGTTTTGTCTTAAAAAAGCATCTCAATAGATTAAGGAATGAGAGTATATAAATTGTCATTGACCTCGACTTTTAAGCGATGTGAGACTATATTGACATACGGAACAACTCCTAAAACATTTAAGATAAAAAACACTTATATGAGAGTTAACATGATTAAACGTTTTTTACTATAAATATTATATGTTTTTTACGTAACAATTATAATTTAGAACTAATCACAATTCTTCATCTTAACTATAAATTATAAAATAAATCAATTAGATAGATAATATGATGGAGATTCCACATCGACTAAAGATGAAGACCTTTCATTGTATATAAGTGGGTGCAATTCTCACCTCATTGAGCCGGTTTTATGAGGTTGAGTTAGACTTAAAGTCCACTTTGTAACATAATACACAAAAAAAAAAAAAAATTATAATTTATTGTCTTAAAATACTAGGTTAGAGGTATGATAAGATATATGATTTAAATATTTTTCATTACTTTTAACTCTCTCGTGTAAAAACATAATTTAAAGATGCTCCATTTTTCCATTGAAGGTTGATCGAAGTGAAATAAGCATGATTCACCAACTATTTGGGAATTTTATAGTTGATAGGTATAGGTAGGTGGTGGAGGTGTGGATAGAAAACTAAAATGGAAGTTAAGTTAAATTTCCTTATGAAACCTTTTTCTTTCAATCATAGTAACTGGGCATTGAAAACATAGGACCATTTCAGTATTTATAATTAGCAAGTTGCAATCACTGGAAAATGGAAATTAAATAATGAAGGAGGTAGCCTAGGTAGGTGCCAATTCTTATACGACAACAACTTCCTGTAAGGTCAATTCCATTTTTATCAAAAAGAGATCAATTATTTTTATGGCATTAGATGTAGATAGATGCGTGAGTAAGAAAGAATATGGATACAATACTATGAGAAAGTTAATATTATTTTTATTTTAAATTATTTTTTAATTATTTTTTATATAAAGGTGAAGAGATTGTTGACATAATAAAAATCAAATTAAAATAGATTGATAATAGAATAAGAAAACATTGCATAAAAGTCCAATGAATATGTCCAAAATAATTGCAAGGTATGACGAGTAAAAGTACAATTAATTAAAAAATCTAACAAGTGAAGTAAAGTAATTTTATCTGATAATTAAACAAACTGATTATAACTTTATCATCGGAGTCTCTTGTAGGTACACACACTCATCCAAAAGTTGTTCCTGAGTCCAAAAGTTGAGAGTTGAACACCAAACAAGACAAGTGAGAGTCCATATCCCGCAACCGAGAATCGGTCAAAACTCAAAACAGTAGACCTTGTAACCGAAAGCTCAAAAGAGTAGTGAGAGTCTCAGATACCGAGAAAATGAGAAAAATACTAATGGTTTCTGAGATCTTGTAAATACACAAATATTTACCTTTATTTTATCTTTTCTTATTCTAGCATTTATTTTATTTTTTCTTATTTTAGTCTTTATTTTTACATTCTCATATTTTTTTGTTTATTTTTTCTAATAGAATATAGATGGATAATTTGAGGATTGAAAAATGAAATATGGTTGGGAGTAAGGTGGTGTGGGGTCATTGAGGAACCCTAGTTCTAGATGGAGTGACTTTTGTTTTGACCAACCAAATTTGCATCTTTCCAAAGAGACATGCACTTCACACCACCCACTACAACCATGTTTTTGCTTTTTCCCAAACACTACTTCTCTTAATCACGTCGCTCATCACGGAGATTCCTACTTCTACTATTATTTCCCATTGTCATTATCTAACAAAGAGGATTCTATATTACAACTACAACCTACTACTATGAATTCGATTTCATGTTTTGCTTCTCCTTTTCATACCATCATCTTTCTCTCTTCTATAATGACTCATTCATTTTTATTTTTATTTTTATTTTTATTACTGATTTGATATCTGATTTATATAAAAGTGTATGTATATATTTATTACTCATTTCATATCTGATTTGATTTAAAAAGTCTAATATATATGGATACGAGTTCCTATAATTCTTGTATATATAGTTTCATCATTTCTATACTAAATAAAGAAAAATTATACTTTTGTTGCTTCTCTTTTTTGTTTTTTAAACTCATTTTTTATTGACTCTTTTCTTCATTTCAGGAAGCTTCATGTTGGAGCAAACCTCAACCTTATGAGCTGATTTTATGAGGTTGAGTTAGGCTTAAAGTTCACTTCGTAATATGGTATCAGAGTCATTTCGAGCCTATCCTATCGAGTGTTTGTTGGGTTTATCAGGTCACCCACTATCGGACCGTTATCAGACCACCCATAACATATGTCTCCACGCACGAGTTGGTAGCCTCGGCGTGAGGGGTGTGTTAGAAATCCCACATCGACTAGAGATTAGAGCATTTAATTGTATATAAGTGAGTGCAAATCTCAACCCTATGAGCCGGTTTTATGAAGTTGAGTTAGGCCTAAAGTTCACTTCGTAATACTCCACCACATCAACTTCCAACATTCTAGCTCCAGTTCCCTCTTCCTTTTAAATTGTTGTCCAAAGGTAAATTTTTAAATTTGTAAAGTGTTATTGAGTTGTTGGATTCAGTTTGTTTTTATTCATGAATATTCCTTTTTACGATTGTTGGTGTATGATTTGGTTTGGTTTAGAAAAATTTGTGAGAATTTATGTGAGTTACATGGTAATGAAGTTTGGTTTGGGGAATTAAGCTTCTGAATTAGTTTCTGAATACAAACTTTGTAACTAGTATCTAACGGATTAATATAGAGTAATTTAGAAAAAAATTAATTAATAATTAAAATTTTAATAATTAATAGTTAAATATCAATTTAAAAATGAACTTTTATTTAATAACTTTTTTTAGTATTTACTTATACTCTCATTCTTAAGAATGAGACTATGTGAATGAGAAAACTACTGCAAATGTTTTGAGTTAAGGCCTTGATATTAATGATTGATTACACAGTATATTGAGATTTGATAATTTGATAACTATAGTTTCCATTTTCATCATTAGAGCACGCACATCCTTTAGGTCATCGTCACCTTCATTAATCCAATAGTTTAGTTATTTAATGAAAAAAAAATATTCATATCTTTTGTCAAACTCTTAATTAAAAAGAGCCTAAATGATATTCAGTCTTATACACACCTTTTTTTCTTTAATCTTCTCAACACACTTTTTTTCCCGAAATAATATTATATAGTTTAACAATGTTAACAAACCTTCAAATAGTATTTATTCTCCACACAAAAACACTATAGTAAAAGAATATTTTGAGAAATTCTAACCTAAAATGTTGAGTTGAAGAATGAGGGTTTACCTAACAATGAGTTAAAAACTAACCAAAGTTGTGTGGTGAATTCAATGTGCAAAAAAGAAAATGATAGAATTGCATGATAAAGAATAATGAAAATTTGCATGATGTACATGGTTTGATTGATTTGACAGTCTGACAAAGATATAGTTTTCCATCTTTCTTCTTTTTGGATTCAGGACCTGTTCTTCCAACCCATTGCAGATGGACATGCTTCTTATGGAAGTAACCTCACCTCTAAAAAAAGGAATAAAACAAAATCTACTCCAATGATGAAGCTGCCAAATCACAAAAGGGATAAAAAAAAAACTTTGAATTAAGATATAGAAGAATTAGAGAGGCTTGTGATGGTGTCTTTTGGATTCTCATCAAATATGGTTGGACATCCATGGTGGAAGCAACATATATTTGTTTTTATGTTAAAGAGAATGTGATTATGGGATATATGTAAATATCCCATGCTCAACCAAATAATTTAAGGAACATGTTTCACAAAAATATATTTCGAGATTTTGGTAATTTTTTTAAGAAAATGTATTTACAATTTAATTTAATGTATTACGAAATATTAATAATTTTTTTAGTATTTAAAATAATATCTAATTTAATTAATATAATAACTAATTATTTTTATTTTTTAAAATAGTTTTTATTTAATATTTTTATTTTTGAATTATGTAAACTTTAGATTATAATAATGTTTAACTATTTTTTCTTTATCATTCTATGGAAATCAATCAAATGACATACTAATTATTATATCATTCAACAACCTTATCTTAAAAAGCAATCTTAATTTATTCAACATTTGAATTATAAATATATATATATATTATGAATTGTGTGTATAGTATTTTGTAAAAGGAATAATAATGATAATAACATGTTCGGATGATTTATATTTTGAAAATACATACTTATAAATAATTTTGGATCAATGGCATAGTCTATATAAAATAAATTTTTAATTTAATTATGAATTTTGAAAATAAAATTTTGAATTAAAAGTTATTAAATAGTGTAATAATTATTGTAAAATAGGCATGTACCATTTGATCTCTTCCGTACCTAAGTAATTATATATACATATATAATTTTATCATATGAGAAAATAGATAATCAAAAGATATTAAGTACATTGGGATTTTTCTTTCCTTTTTTCAGTGTAAGGATATGATTGCAGAATGTATTATAATCATTATTTTGGAATATTCATTTTAGAATACTCCGAAAAGTATTTTTGAAATATATATTTTCTTATAAAATATTCTTTCTGGATCTATTTTTTTTCTTAACTATTTAAAATGCAAAGAACACATAAATATGTTCCGGAATATACCTTTTAGAAAATAATACTTTTCAGAAAATATTTCTATTAACACATTTTTTTTTTAAAATATTGCAATGGAGTGTCTTCTTTTTTCAAAAGGGGCTATAAAATGTTTTTATGTATAACATTTAAAAGGAGATAAAAAAATTGGGTCTCAAGTAACAAAAAAGAAAGTGCGTATAAAAAAAGGAAGTGTAAATAGCAACTAAGCTTTTAAGTTAGTCACAAAGTTATTGATCCAATAAATTTCATTCTGTAAGATCGATCAAGAAGGCCCAAGCCCACTCTATAAGATCTTTACTTATCAATATGAAAGATTGGTGCATGTTATTCTCATTCTTTTTTTCGCTTTCCATTTTTTTTTTATAAAATTAAATTTGACAAAATCATCTTCTTATTGGTTATTTTTTTCAGTAAAAAACTTAATTTAACTGAAATAACTTTTCATATTGTTATTTTTATTGTAAAAACTAATATAACTAAAACTTGTTTTCGTTGAATTAAATTTGTATATACAAAACAAAAATTTCAGTTATGTATTCATACATTTTCTGCTTAGCAAAAAAAATGCACTCATACAATCATCCTCGTAAACCAATCTATGACATAAGTTAATATTGTAAAAAATATTTAGCATTATTTAAAATTTCTTCCTAATGTCCACCTTTCTAACCACTGCTTTTTTTTATGTCTTTTCAAACAAGTAAAAAAAAAACAATACACCACTCAAAATAAGAAAACTAGTCAATCTGATTTTACCTCTTATTTACGATTAAGTTTTTAGTTGTTCGTCTTATAATTTATCTCACATATGTTATAATGTAAATGAATAAATTTATTTAAAGATATAGTGCAATTTGTTTTATTAACTATTAAAATGATTTTATTTTAGAAAACCTAAAGTAAATTGTGTGTTTATTTACAACTATGGTTTCTATTATTTTTCATATTAACTGAAGTTACATTATGTAATAAGATTTTATTTTTAAAATGGCATGACATTTTATCACAATGATATATTTAATCAATTTTTCACTCACACCAAACTTTCGAGCAACTTGTACTAGGTTGTAATTAAGATCTAATCTTAACTATTTTTGTATTTAGCATCATTCAATGACATCCATCCAACTCACGTTACGTTTATGATATTCAACATTCAAATTTGGATACAAGGAAAAAGGATATTAAGACTAAGTCAAGGACACATGCAATTTAATCACACAGATTTAATAGTAAAAAACGAGTAGATATCCACTTACAAAATACTTTTTGACGTTTAAGCTAGTAAGAATATAAGAAAATATAAAAGAATTATAGTTGAAATAGTAAGTAAAATGAAATGATAATAATCCTAGAGATTGTATTTATATATTTACATTTTACTATAAGTAACGGTCGTTTCAGTATTAATTATAAGATCGAACTTCATGGATACGTGGAGGTGGTTACTTTCTCTGTATAAGCAAGATTTACGGATAGCTGCATGTTATTAGTGAATAATAATATCTCCGTATTTATAAGATCGAATAGTGTATGATTAAATATATTTTTTTATGTTGTTTAGCTTTATTCATGAGGTCAAGGAGTTTATAAATTAGATTTTTTTCACTATTATTTTTTTAAAATTTTTATTTACGTAAGTGTTGGATAGTCTTTTACAAATATATTTTTTTGAAAATTATCCTTCTTTCACTAAGAAAATGAGATAAACATACTTTATATGCTCATTTAATATTTTAAAATTTATTAAAATTCTAAATCCATGAGTTAAGATAAGTTAACATTTACATATTTATTTCACAATACCCGTAGTGTAAGTTTTACCAAATAAGGTTTTTTTACCAAGATGGGGTTATTTTTATTTTTATTTTTTACTAAAATGGGGTCCGTTTAAAAAAAATTACAAATTTAGGCAAGTCGTGCCAATTCGGCACGACTTCATATGCAAAAATCGTTCCAATTAGGCACGACTTCTGCCGTGTCATACTGAAGTCGTGCCAACTTGGCACAACTTCTGTCCCGTCATATTGAAGTCGTGCCAAGTTGACACGACTTCTGCCACGTCATATACATATATATATATATATATATATTTATTTAATTTTATTATTTATATATTGGATAGTAAGTTATGTAATGTTAAAAATTAATTTGATACATAATTTTCTAAGAGTGTTAGTTTTAAGGAACAAAAAATTGGATAATAATGTATGGATCATGTTTGACGGTAATGTAATGCAATAACTTGATTATTTGATTAATTAAAAAATGAAGAAAATTGTTATTGAATTTGGAAATAAATAGATAAATGAAAAATTATTATATTTGGAAAATAAATAGAGAATTATTGTTGTGAATTTG
>Ga0123342_1000755_pt1 | contig 52653 bp, 22 predicted proteins | sample Turbeawhitnodule_FD_89960 | JGI IMG/M metagenome (GOLD analysis project Ga0123342, IMG submission 89960) | Root nodule microbial communities of legume samples collected from Mexico - Turtle bean Mexico white nodule | ecosystem: Host-associated > Plants > Roots > Nodule | place: Mexico: Nepantla...
ATAGACAAACCAGGGTGTGACTTGTACATTTTGGGACAAGGAAGTGGAAAGAACTTCACAGTTTTCCAAAGGTTGTTGGAATGGTGTGACAACCCTGAACTTGGGGTCATGGGAGACATTATAGCTTCAACCAGTTTTGGCACACACTCCTCACTGCTTGTTGTGCAGCAATACACCATAGAGAGAAAGTCTCGTTGTGGCAAAAAATCTCACTCTAATGAAAGTGATCAAATGTTGTGAACAAACAGTTAACATCTATAACAAGAGAAAAGAAAAAGAATCTGATCAGATAGTGGTCGGGTTGGAGAAACATCATGTGTACTAAGAGCAATCCCGTTTTGGAATTGCATGTTGTCTTTTTCTGTCTATTTTTCTCACAGAGGCAACATGAAACTGTCAGTACTTGATTTTTCAATGAGTTAAATATAATATACCATTTTTTTATTTTTATCCTTTTGCAATTATTTTTTAAGGTAGTCTTTTTAAAACTTATTTATTTTAGTTTCATCGTTGTTATAGAATAGTCATACTTTATAACACAAGCATAGAAAACTACGAAGGAAAACGACAAATAAGGCTGTTATAACCTATATTTCTTTTCAATATTTTCTCCAATTTTTTCTTTCATTGAATACTTCATTTGTTTGTTCTCATTAAATGGTTTCTTTGGTCATTATTGTAGAGAGATAAGTTCTCAATGGTATATGTGAGTTTTTGAATTAGAGAGAGTAAGGTGATTATTCAAACCATTCCAAGATAACTTTAATGCAAATATGATGAACAATTTATTCAATATTTTTTTTTTAATACAAGGAAGGGGTGTTGTTATATGTGGACTTTTATTGCAAAGGGTTGTTAGGACCTAAAGATTACAACTAAAGGTGTTGGATTGAGTGTTTATACTAATAGAATAAAAATTATAATTTAATAGTTAAGGCATAACTTTTTTATATTTATTTGAGAAGATAGTAGTCTTGATGTTGATAGTTTAATTATGACTTGGTTTGTTTGACTTCTCTCACAAGACATTGATATCACTTGCAACTCTTGAGATGTTTGAGCTACTACACTCTTAATTAGAAAGAGTTGTATTATGATTATCAATTATAAGATTTAGCTTAATGATAATCACTCAATCCAATAATTAATATCAAAGTCAATGTCACAATTTTGATTCCCAAAAAGATAGTTGGTAAGGAAAAAATTGTTATAGTTAACATCAATGATCTCATAGCGAAGACCAGGTGGGTCAAGTCAGAGTTAACTCATGACAATTATGTTGTTATGCTCTTAAATAGAAAGAATTGTGTTTTATCAGTTATAGTCTTTGCCTAGTATTAAGTGTTTTATCCAATGATTGGTATAAGAGTTCACTTATTTGATTCATAACATGACAATTATCAAGGGAGAGATTGTTACAGGTAGTATCAATTGTTCTAGGGCAGAGGTCAAACAAACTTAGTCACAATTAGATCGTAGCATTATGGTTGTTACACTCTTTAAGTAAAAAGAATTACATTCTACCTATCAACTATATATTTTAACCTAATGATAAGTGTTCAATCTAACACAAAAACCAAAGTTTCTTAACATAAGATGCTCATGTAATGCATGCAATCTAGTGAAATCTTCTAATGATCACAAAACTTATAAATATTCCCTGCAATGTTATGAAGTACGAACTTTGTAGAATTGGTGATGGTTGACATATGACCACCCTTAGGATTATGTACCTAAGGTTCGATGACCAACAAGTTTCGAAGACACTTCACATTATAAAGTGGGAGAAGAGGATGCTTTAAAAGGAATAATCTAGACTTTGGCTAATGACTTTCGTCTCGTCTTCATCTCTTGTGTTTTAATCTTTGACATATTTCTTGCTTTAATTGTTTGGACTCAAATATTTTGAATGGACTTGAAAGGTTTATTAAAAGCCTATTTATCTATTTAAAAGATTTTTAAACTCTAATTTTTGTTTCTCTTAATGATATACAACATATTTTTATTTATAATAAATAATTTTATTATAAGAAAAATCAATTATAATAATTAATTTCACATTAAGTTATGTACTTTTATTTTATTTATTTACTATACTTGTGCCAATCAATTACAATTATTTTTAGAATAATAATCTTAATTTTAATTAACTTATAAAATGTACAATTTTATTAATTAATTGAAATATTGTATTATATACAACGTAATATAAAATTTATTTAAAAAATAAATAGAGCATGCAAATGTAAACACAGTCAGACATGTTTGACTTATTTACGGGACACGTTTGTATTCAAAACTAGAATGATTTAGTTATGATTTCATACTCAAAATTATTTACGGGATCATGTAATGTCAACAAACCTATAAATCTTACATGTAATGTTCCATGCATCTAGAGTTGGATGACCAACAAGTTTCGAAGACACTTCACAAGTGGAAGGAGAGGATGCTTTGAAGAAGAATAATCTAGACTTTGTATAATGACTTTAGTTTGGTCTTCATCTTTTGTGTTTTAATTTGACAAATTTCTTGATTTAATTGTTTTGACTCAAATATTTTGAATGTGCATGAACGGTTTACCAAAAATCTACTAATTTTTTTAAAAGGTTTTTGAACTCTAATTTATCGTCCTTTTAATGATATACAACATATTTTCATTTATAATAAATAATTTTCTTATAAAAAAAATATTATTATTAATTTTACTATGTACTTTTATTTTATTTATTTACTATTTATACCAACCAATTACAATTATTTTTGCAATAATAATCTTAATTTTAATTAATTTATAAAATATATAATTTTATTAATCAATTGAAATATGATTGTATTATATATCATGTAATTTAAAATGTATTTAAAAAATAAATAGTACATGCAAATGTAAACACAGACATAATAATTTTGATTTATTCACGGACGAGTTTGTAATAAAAACTAGAATGATTTAGTTATGATTTGATACTTAAAAATTATGCTAGTACATATCTATTAAATTAATTTAATAAGTTTTTTTATTACTTAATTAAACTTATCATATATATTATTTGTTTCTCAGTCTTAAGAACTCTTTATACATGGTAGATTTAATAGTTTTTTATAAATTAAAATTAGTTTATATCTAAATTAATTTATAATTCTTATGTAATTTGTTTAAATTATTACTTTTAATTTGTATATAAATTTATATAATTTTTTATAAACTAATAAAAAATATTTTCTAAAATTATTCATAAAAATTTATCCAAACACTTATTTTATCTGTAACATAATTATGAAAAATGTTTTTTCAACTGTTTTTCACATTGATTTTTATACTTTTTCTACCTTTTTTGAAATATTGAACGTATTTTATTACATAATTAATAAAAGTAAATTATTTTTATAACTACTGTTTTATATATTGTAATAATTAATTTTATTGTAATAACAATATTATTTTATAATTTATTTATTATTATAAAAAATATAGATATACTGGTGCTGTGCCTGTGTTTTGACAGAGTATATTTATTTATGTGTGTGTTTGAAAATTAATGGAGCGAAAGAGCATGTACATGACAGCATGTTAAAGAAACTGAACCCGTGAAGAACCAAATTAAAAAATAATACTAATTACTAAATATTAAAAGAAATTTTATTACTTCCTTTTGTCACTGTCTGTGTGTGAGTGTGGATCTGGAAAGAAAGAAAGGGAAGAGAGGGAAATTGGGAATCTGAATTGCCGCTAGGGTTTTAAAGGGATTTTTCCTTTTACTTCAATGGCCACGCCCTTTCCCATTCCAGTTACTGCTGCTCAGGTTCTTCTTCTTCTTCTTCTTCTACTACTCTTCTACTTCTGATTCATGTCAAATCGAATCACGTTTTTTTGTGCTAAATTTTTTGTGTTTTGTTTTGTTCAGGTTGGAACTTACTTCGTGGGACAGTACTACCAGGTGCTTCAGAGCCAGCCAGAGTTCGTGCACCAGTTTTATTCCGATGCCAGCACCATGCTCAGGATTGATGCCAACGGCAGGGAAACCGCCTCGGCAATGCTTGTAATTTAGTGCTACCTTTTTTTGTTTTTCTGTTAACACCTGTTTTATGGTTTGAGTTTTGTAAGTTTTTGCTGTAGTGTTGGGTGAAAGGAGTAGTTTGTCAAACTGTGAGGGAGAAGGGAAGGTTTTGTAGTTGAGTAGGGTGTCGCTTTGATGCATAAATTTTGTGAGCTGCCTAACTTTAGTTGAGCTGTGAAAGTATGAAAATTCAAAATAAGTCTTTATGCTGTCACTTAGTTCAAAAACATAACTACTTATTCATTTTAGTGACAAATTGTACTTTCAGTTATCCTCTTCTTAACTCGGTTACTTTCTGGGGCTTAAGTGACAGACATGTGACACTTTAGATGACCAATTTGGGTATTCACCCAAAAGATAATCTGCGGATGAGAAGTGTGGTGAGTTTCATTAGGAGGTAAAAGTTATTGCTGAGGATGAGAAGAGAGAGTTTGTGTGGCCATCTTTGTATCATGACTATGAAAGATTTTTATATTCTACTTGTTAGTATAGTGATGACCAATAGGTGGATCTTAAGATTATGGAACAGATTTTTTGAATTGGAAACATTAAATTGAGTAAGTGTGGGTGTCATGGAGAATTTGTAGTTAAACTTCACTAGAAATAGTGATTGGGTTGGGAAATTAACGCACGGAGGTAGGATTTATTTATTGGCGGGTAACTTCTTGAAGTGATTTCATATCTCGTTCTGTGAATCAGAATGTGGTCTGGTAGTGCAGTTACTCTATTTTATATGATAACAAAATTATGTATGATATGGCTTTAATTCCTGACCTGGATTAATCTGCACATGGATTCGATGGAGGCCTTGATATCAGATTCCTATAATAGTGTTTTTATTTTGACGAGCCCATTGTGTGCAAGATCTTTCTTTTTTGGAGTGAAGAGGCCATGATATTGTTCTGTTAGAGTTTGTATGAAGTAACCTCTTGCTTGAGTTATAAAGGTTTAACTGAAGCTCTTTCTTTTTGTCAGCATTCTGAGCTGTCCTTCCACGGTCTTTTGTTCAAATTGTTGAAAATTGTAGATTTTCATTATCTCTACTCTACTAATGTTGCAACTCCAGTTTCTCTTTTTCCTAGTGAGAGAGAAAAGAAGAAAGAATAGCTCCCTGAATTCTTTATTTTTCATATATGAGAGAATGAGTACAACATGAAAAACTATGGAGATACATAGGAGTTGCAAATACAGCTAGCAAAAAACTAACGGCTTCTAGCTACATCAAACTAAAACTTTTAACTGAAATAACTCCCAAGGAGGAAGTTGAATAACTTCTCCTGTATACAATATCATTACCCCACAAACTCAAGGCTCAACCACCTTGAGTTTGTTTCTCGAAAACAGAAATCTGGTTGGGGAGAGTGGCTTGGTTAAAGCATCTGCCCATTGATCCTGAGCTGGAATATCCTGTTGATTGCCTAATTAAAGAAATGTGTTTTTGAATGGAATGTAGTTGTTTAGGTGGCATGTGAGAAGTGAAAATCTGCCATGACCTCATTGCATGTATTGGTTGTTCCAGATTTTAAGAAGCAGTTTATTGTGGCATGGATGCTTCTAGCATTGGATTGGGCATTGTGCTATTATAAGAGGAGTGACCTATTGCTTTTTGGTGTAAAGAGTTGTCAAAGAGTGGGCAATTGAACCCATTTCATGAACAAGAGCTTATGGCAATTTTTTTGGCGGTTCAGTGGTGGCGATATTAACTTATGGGATGATGGTTTATCATACATACTAATCAACATAGTTTGAAATCCCTTAATGAGTAGAGATTATGGAGTATCGAATTGTTTAAATGGGCTACTAAATTAATCTGCTATGACTTTGATATTTAGGACCAGGAAGCAACAATTTACTTTCATGACTATATCAGTTGTGCAAGTTGAATAATTACTTGAATGGAATTCTGAATTAATTTAGGACCCACCTCTCTCTAAGATTAACCATGATTTGGTGACCAAGAGTGATAATCATATTGGTTTTGAATTGAAACATAGTTGTCTATATTTTAAAGGAAGGTTGGTGCTTCCTCGTCTAGCCAAATTCCTATCCTTTTCTAGGAGTCACACAATTCTCTGTAGGAGGTGATAAGTATCCAAGCACTTTGGGAAATTGCTTTCAATAATTGCAAAAGCAGGATTGTACTGGCTAGTTAATCCTTTGATAATAGCATCAAGATGTTTGTGAGTAGTAACCAGTTGACCAACTAAAGCCAGTGCCACAATTAGTGCTTTAATTCAAAGAAGATATTCATCCATCAATTATCATAAAAAACAATAGCACAAAGTCATGTTCATAATCGTCTTGCCTTCGTGTGAGTTTGTTTGTGAAAGTAATTGTTAATTTTCTCCCAAACTTGATAGGATTGTACAAATCCAAGAACACTGACAGAAACAAAGATTGGATTGAAGCCATGATAACAACATCTGATCTTGTTCTAAGAGAGACACCCGGGATTCACATTTCCTACTTCATGATCAACTTCGTTGAGAAATTGTGGTTGAATTGTAGTATTTACCACAAAATGTTGAAGTCAATGTGCTTTAATTGCTTGTTCTACTTGTTGCTGCCATACAAGAAAATTTTCTCTGATAACTTCTTTGAAATTTGATGAGAGAAACCAGAGGGTGCCGAAGAGGAGGGACAAAGATTTGAAGTTACCATGAACTTATGAGGCTTTTGATACCATATTAGAGAAGGAACATTGACAGAGAAAAGAGAGAAAGAATAGCTCTCTGAATTCCTTATTTTTAATACACAAGAGTGTGACTACAGCATGAGAATTGATAGAGATACTCAACAGTTATAAATACAGCTGACAAGACAAGAAACTAACTAACGAATTCTAATTACATCAAACTAAAACTTTTTACTGAAATAACTCCCTGGGAGGTAGTTTAATAACTGCTCCTATACACAATATTCACAGCCGTAGTTTTGAGGGATGAGTGACTGAACATGCTTAGTATTTCGAATTTTTCTTGTTTATCCACATGTTATATAAGTGTTCCTTCTAATGTTAAATTATATATTTGTAATATGAATGCATGAAAATTTTTTATCTTCTCCATTGATTTATCTTCTAGTCTATTGTCATTCTATTACATTATATTAAGTCCTTAATTGTTTAAAAGGACCTGGCATTATCTGTAGTTGTTTATGGCTTATGCATGTACAATTATTAATAGTGCTCCATTTTTCTTAGAACTAAAAATGTTTTTCCATGTGCAGCAAATCCATCAGTTGATTATGTCGCTCAGTTACACTGGAATTGAAATCAAGACTGCACATTCTCTAGAGTCTTGGAGTGGTGGTGTTCTTGTGATGGTTTCTGGATCTGTGCAAATTAAGGACTTCAATCAGAGGAGGAAATTTATGCAGACATTCTTCCTTGCTCCACAAGAGAAAGGCTTTTTTGTGCTCAATGATATTTTTCATTTCGTTGAAGAGGATCCAGTTCACCAACAAGCAATTTTGATACCTCAGAGCAATCATGATTCACAGTTGAATACTTCAAGTGCAATCAATAAGCCAGGTAAGTTCTGCACCAGCTTGTGCTCTTTTACATGAAGGTGCTGAGTTGTAAGGGAAAAACTGCCATTTTAATGGGGTCAATTTAGTGTGGGAAAAACTATCAACATGCTATTGTTTGATTTGTGAGTTGGCAGTGCAAATGTAGGAGTTTATCTAGGTTTTGTCAAATGAAAAATTCGTATTTCTTAGAATTTTAGAGAAGCTCTCTGATGTAGCTTCTCTTAAACATTGGAATCCTAACTTTATAAACTGTCTCCCCCTTATAAGTTATTATCTTTTAAACAAACATTGCTGTTTATTATTTTGTCACCAATTGTATTTAGCTACATTGTTATCTGTTGTCAAGTGCCACACAGCCAGTGTTATCACTTTGACAACACATAAAAGCACGTGTTCCATCAAATTGTTTGATAAAACTGTTTCCTTTCTGATAATGTAGTTTTTTACTTTATAAAGTTGTCAGCTGTCAGTGAAACATGAGTACAAGCCTCATTATCTTTAATGATAAAAGTTTTATGTCTTTGAAAAAATGAAACAATTTTTACTTAAAGAAAAATTCAGATAAGTAGACAATTTGGCTGATTATGTGATATTAATTGTTCTCGCATTCATATGCTTTTAACTTTTTAGTAATTTAGAGCCATGGATTTTTCAGTATCCAACTACCTTCTGGGTGGAGATATCCAGGCTAGGGACTATGTTGCTACAAATGAGGTAAAAGAAAACGGTGTAGTTGATAATTATGGATTTTCGGAGCAAAGATTGCAGCGGGTCCCTGATTCTGAGCATATTAGGGAGGATACTGCTGTTGAAGAGTCAAATGGTTCACTTCAATCTTCAGTGAATGCACTTCAAGACCATGCACCTGCTTCTCCTGATCAACCTGCTGGGGAGCCCCAAAAGCACACTTATGCTTCCATAGTACGCACTGACTAACCATTATATTAATTTCCAAAATAATGTTTTCTTTTGGAATTCTGTTGTAACATTAGAACTGACAATGTTATCTACTGTTGGAAGTTACGGGTTGCTAAAGGACAATCTACACCATATGTAGCTTCTCAACCCTCTCATAAGAATGTCTCCCCTTCAGAATGGGATCAAGCTCCACAGATTAGTAGTCAGCAACAGCAAACGACTGCTTCAACAAATGCATTTGAAAGGTCTGAAACTGATGCAGGGGAGGAGCTTCATGTAACAGAAGATGAAGGTTATTGTGTGCACTTGTTGAATATTGATTAATTATTCTGTTCCTATTTATTATTTTAGTTACTGGTATTCAGTACATTTTCCTGGCTCATTGCTTGATAACCTAATAAGTTAGTTTGTTTAAAGACTGTTTCATGTAGCATTCATTGGCCACTGCCGATAATCTTGGTTTGACTTGGAATTGCTTTCAGATGAAATCAAGTCTGTTTATGTGAGAAACTTGTCCCCTGCCGTGTCTCCTTCTGAAATTGAAGACGAATTCAAGAATTTTGGTAGAATCAGGCCTGATGGTGTTATTATTAGAAGTCGCAAGGTTTATTATAACTCCTCCTTTTCAAATAACTACTAATTATGGTTTGAATCTAAACTTTTCACCTGTATTCAGGATGTTGGTGTTTGTTATGCATTTGTTGAATTTGAAGACATGACAGGCGTTCATAATGCAGTCAAGGTTTGGATTTGCTTTTAAATGATAAGTTTGAGATATGCATTGCCTGTGAATTGTCATGTGTAATGCACCTTAACCCAAAACTAATACTGAACTTGCTACTTGGTGTCGATGAATCTAAAATCATGATTGTTAATGTTTGCAGACAGGATCTGTTCAGATAGCAGGAAGACAAGTATACATTGAAGAAAGGAGACCAAACAGTAACATCCCTTCTCGAGGAGGAAGTATGATTTTTTTTAATCTTCTAATTTTTCTTCTGCCTTTTTTCTTGAAAGTTCGTCATTATGAATGTCCCCAGCATGTTTGGTTATAACATATAGATATGGTAAAATGATGAATCTGTTTCCACTTCTTCTAATGGAGTATGAGTTGATGGGACTGTTAATTGATTCTCGTGTGACTTGCATTTTTAACAAATTCAAATTTAGCAATAATATGCCAAAATTCTGTCTCGATGACATTAGGTTACTGTGATTTCTTATAGTTCTAATATGTCACGACTCAATGTTTGGTGACTGTTCCATCTGACATTGACAAAGATATGTTAAATTTTGTTTCGGCCAGCCTCTTGTTTCATTCATTGTGTATAAAAAATTATCAAAATGATCCATGTCTAACACAATTTTGGACTAGCAATATTTTATGTACCAATAACCAGAGAGGTGCATGACACCCTCTCCATGTTTTTTCCACATAATTCGATATTCTAAAGCTATTTTTTTCTTGCTTTGTTACATCATACTCGCTTTCAATGTATTATCATCAGGACGGGGTAGAGGCAGAGGTAGCTATCAGTCAGATGCACCAAGAGGGCGTTTCTATTCAAGGAGTTTTGGCAGAGGAAATGGTCAAGATGGTGGTGATAGGGAGTACAGCAAATCGAAAGGAAATGGTTTCTATCGACCGAGTCCTCGCCAAGAGAGGGCAAATTCAGGGTATCACCAACCAAGAAATGGGCAGAACCTTGCTGAGTCCTGAGTCAACAGAAAATATCAGTTAGAGAGTCCAATTTTGGGTCCAGATATTTCAACTAAATAGTCGACTTCAGTAGATTAGACCAGATTTTATATCTTCCCTGTCTTAAATTAAGTTGTTAAGGGAATATGGATGATAATTTTTTTTTTATAAATTTTGTTCAAGGGGCTTCTTGTTTCATTTCTTTCTCCATGAATTCGATGTTCAGCTGGAAATGTGTTTAAAACATCTGACATTTATTTATTCCCAATTGTAATTTGAAGTTAGTTGTTTTGTTAACACTTCTTTGATATGTAATTGTTTTAACAGTATTGGTGGATCAATTTTTTTTGTTTGTATGGGGCCTTCAGCATCTGGCCTTTAGGCTTACACTATATTATGCTATATTATTGTCGAGGGTTTTCCTTTTTGCACTTCCATGGTTTCTTCATGCACCTTTAGAGGATGTGGGTGGGTAATGTAAAAAACACTCTTATGTGAATCTTTGGAAAGACTCCAGATTGAGTGATCAGAATGATACTATAAAATACAATTTGGAAGGTAAAAATTTGAATGTTGGACTCAGGATCGCAGAATCTAGAATGGTTTATTTTCTATGCTTAACAATTTGTATTATACATTCGAAATTTATTTTTAATTATATAATTTGGAAATAGTTTTTATTTTTGGATTGTAAAATCTAAAATAAAAAGTTAGATTCCGGTTTTTGCATACATCTGCTACACCTCTTCCGTCACAATGCATACATTAATTAGATAACTTACACGATAAAAGATAACTTAATTAGATATTCTTCAATCTTAAAAAATGATGATCTACTCAACAATATTATATAAATTGTTCAGTTGCCCTGAAGTATTATTTATAAGAGCCTTTTGACTATGGAAAGTCTCTTAGACATAAGTTTGCATTTCTTTTACAAGGTTTGCTTCTCGTGAATAAAAAAAAATATTGTTATTCTTTTAATTAAAGAAACCGAATTAATGTTTTAGTTTAAAATAAAAATAAACTTAAATAAAATTAGTAGCTTGTTATTTTTATTATTAGAGTAAATTTATACATGAATTACTTAAATATATTATGTTAAATTACGAAGATCACTTAAATTATTTAAATATAAGACAAATATTTAAAACGATCAGGTTAAACTGTAAGTATTAGATATGTTTTCATTATCATTAAAACTAGTATCAAAATAAGCATTGACTTAAGTTAACAAAACTATCATCTCTGTAAGCCAACTATAGAGCTAACTGATAAATATTCATAGTTGTACATGTAATATTTACTATATATGTCACAATAACACAGTTAAACTCAAACTAAAAGTTGTAAAAAGTTGTGACATTTTAAAATATGTAGGTATGATTTGTAATGACACATTTACTAACAAACTAATCCTGATATAGTCCGAAATCATAAGAACAAAATTTTCCACATCATGAATCCCTAAATTAAGGTCTACAATTTTCAAACACAACTTTGATTTGTTGTGGTTAGTACAACAACATCGCTTATTTCTTTTCCATGCACCTTGATGCAACTCACTCACCATTTTCTTTCTTTCCAAAGCATTCAAACCAAAGAGAAGAGAGCTTTGTGAGAAACTCAACCACAAATACTGTCATTTCAAATCCCCTCTATCTTTCTGCAGCTTTCCAATCCCGTTCGTTCATCTTGTTCATGCGATTTCATCGTGCTTGCTAGCAGTGCTATCATGGCTAACATTTTAGCACGTTTCCAACTCCTAGAGCTCCATGTCATCTCTGCACAAGACCTGGCTCCGGCAGGTCGTTCAATGCGGACCTACGCGGTTGCATGGATTGACCCGGATCGCAAACTTTCCACTCGGGTCGATTCTCACGGCGGAACCAACCCAACTTGGAATGACAAGTTTGTGTTTCGAATGGACCAAGACTTTTTGTATGATGACAGCTCTGTAATCACCATTGACATTTATGCTCTGCACTGGTTTCGAGACATTCATGTCGGCACCGCAGAAGTTCTCTCCAGTGACCTTTTTCCACCATCTTCACAACCTCAACAACCAAATGCTTACAAATCCACCGGAATGCGATTTCTGGGGCTTCAAGTTCAACGACCCTCGGGTCGCCCCAAAGGGATTTTGAACGTTGGTGCTGCTATAATCGACAGTTCCATGCGCAGCATGCCTCTTTACTCACAAAACTCCCCAATAATTGGATACAGTCAAGATGATCATGATCAACCAAAACAACATGAACCCAAGCCAGAGCTTCGACGCACGAAAAGTGACTCCAGCTCAATGCTTGGCTCAGAAACCCTTGTTCCGGAGCCTCATGAAGGCAAGACTAAACAGGGGAAAGCAAATTCTCAAGTGCCCAATTCAGAAATAAGCAGCAAGAGTAAAAAGAAAGCTATTTCCATACTAAGTGGCTCGTTCGTGAAGGGAACTCCAAAAGATGGGAAATTGGGTAGAAAGAAGACTAAAGCGAGAGGCCATGATTCACAAAACAACTTCAACGATTACCAAGTGAAGCCCACACCAAAAAGGGAGTTTCAAAATTCTCCCTTTGCAGTGAGGTCTTATAATAACAACTACATAGGTAGTGTGAGAGCCACTCCAATGCACGCCTTTCCTGTGACGGACACGATCATGGAATATGGCACCCCATACCGATCAAACTTGGGCCATCGTCCTTTTATGACAGACTCTGAATTGGGTCCGTCGGCTTCGGAGGTAGCGGCGGCGGTGGCGAGACTACCAATGGAGGAGGAGGGGCATTCTACGGTGGGAGGGTGGAGCTTGGATGATGACGAGGAGGGGATGCAACCTAAAGTGGAGAGGTGGCAGACGGAGTCCAATGCGACGGGGTCAGGCAGAAAAGGGAAACATCCACGGAGGCAAACGGATGGGTCAAATGGCTTGTTCTCTTGCTTTAGTGTAATATGTGGTGTTGAGTGCTCCATAGTTTGCGGCGGTGGCGGCGGCGGCGGCAGCAAGAAGCATAGGCGCCGGCGGGTTCAATCGGTGGACAATGAAAGCTTTGTATAAGAAGAGGAGGCGTATTAAGGGGTGCATGCATGCTTGAGTGGTCGAACTTTTGGAGATAAGAAAATGATGTGAGAATTGAGTAAACTCTGTCTTCTTTGTCTTCTTTCTTCACTGTACTTTTTATATTCAGTTTAACCTAATTCTTTTGTACTCCCTTCTCTTTCTAATGAATTTCCCGTTGCAAATCATATCGTATTTGTTTACTTATGTTGTAGAACACTTTTTTAGATGCTTGATGATGAAGGTGTTTAATTTTGGATTTTGAGGCTGGTTTAAAAAGAACAAAAAGAGTTGATTTAGCGTGAACACTTTTTTGTTCACTTAGAAAGTTTAAGATATTCACTCATTTAACATTGATATAAAAATTGTTGGAAAACTGTCACATTTTTTCATATACAATGTGGAAAACATCACAACAATTGTAAGCATGTAGATAAAATCAGACGTAAGTAACCACATAATCTACCATGGCTAACCAGTTACTACCAGTACTCTACAGTTTGTAACGATCCAAGATGGGCTAGATATCTTGGATGGTTTTGTTTTTATGTATGCAGGGAGCAGAGGAAGGATGAAACTCGATTCATGATGGAGCAATCGATTGACATGAAAAGCTGGATTGATTGACATGAAAATCCATATGAAATCAGTCATTCTTGTAACTGCAACAGTAATGATCATGCTATACTCAACAAGCACAAGATGAATCAATCTTCTTCTTCAACATCTACAACAGTGTCAATTTCATAGAAGTTCCATACAATTTCTTCAGGCAAAAAATACTATTGGTACTACCTCGTGGCTAGAGAATACACAACTAACCAACTTGTATACTAGAATGGGGTGTAACAAAATCCTACTGCAAGAACTCTCTAGGATCAGTAACATAACCGGTCAATGCAGATGCAGCAGCTGTATATGGCGAAGCCAAATATATTTGACCTTCCTTGTGTCCCATTCGGCCTGGGAAGTTCCTGTTCGTAGTTGAAACACAAACCTGCACAACCAGCATGTAAACAATGGAGTCAATTATTCAGATTCTCGACATCATCACTTGAGTAGAAAGCATATAAATGCAATCATACGGCAAAGGAAAAACCATTCAATCCCATTGTATAACATAACAGTACCACCTCCTTGAACATTCACAAGCACACGGCTTTATAATCTACAAAAATCTATAGAACTTCAAGAAATAATGCGATTGCATTGCATGTACTAGATAACCACCACGAAAATTAAAGTAATTTTTAGCCTAACCATTTCAGGCTTCTCTTATACTGTGTCGAATACAAGTCTAGAAAAGATTTTAAAAATAAAAGCACCCTTTTACAACCAAGAAAGACCAAAATATATATTCTATTGAAGCTGATTAGAGAGGCTTCCAATCTTAATGAGACGAATTTTGTTTTAAAAATTGTGTCAGACAGCCCTAACTTTATATTCTCACCCAACTTTCTTCATTTTTTCAAGCCAGAAACAAGTTCCTATTTTTAAGGAATTTGGTTTTCTTTTACAAATTACAGATTTAAGCTAAGTTCCAACTCAATCGAATGTAAAATAAAAAATACAAATTATTTGCAACATTAGTATTGCACAATTCACATGATTATTCACCCCATTCAGCAAGAATGCGGAATGTGAGGCACATCTCTCTTGCGCCCGAATCAAAGACCAAATCAAATGAATTATGCCATATGAATTGCACAATTCTTAAGTGAACTGGGTCACATCCAAACCAGGCCAGGTCAAAGGTGACCCAGTCCTTAAAACCCAAAAAATATGTAAAATGAGATGGAAGCATCCGATATTTTCCACTCCTTCTTGTCTCCTTTTCTACCCTCCTCTATTCATGCACAAATAGTGACCAAATCTGTCACCACACATATTTCCAAGATGAGTTGTCCCTTACCCTTTTGGTTGTTATGTGCTTGATATTAGTTTGGTGCTCCTCTATCTAGAATCATGTCTTAAAATGGTTCCACTCAAATTAACTATTTGACAAAAATATTGGTTCTTCACGATAAGTAAAAAGGGTATAATAATTCTTCAAACCACCGAATCAGTTATTTCTCTAAAATATAAAGCTTATAGCAGACTTCATTAATCAGTATCAGTTGCCAACTTGCCACCATAACTCACCCACTAGCCATTTCAGAATACCACTATCAGCTAGCCATGAGAAGCATTAAGGACAATTCTCTTTAATCACAAATAAAAAGTTGCTTCCACATGCTGATGATTTTCATCATTGAAAGGATTGATTAATGTTCTTTAAACATAAACCATCTCATTCAAGACAAAAAAAGGAATGAGCAGGATCCTTATCAAAATAAATTATCCTTAGCCCAGGACAGGTGAGTGCCAAGATTTTCAATTCCTTCAATGTAATAAGGAAAAATGTAACAGAGGGAGAATTTGAGCTACACTTGTCATGCAAGATGCTGGGGCAAAAGTAATGAACTTGCCTGAGGTTCATTCATGCGTGCATAAGTATCTTTTGGGCCACCCAAACAAGCACCACAACTAGGACTAGCTGGTGTGTCACACCCAGCTTCTTCAAATATCTGTGAGCAAGTCTTACCACCAGATCCAGGAACTGGAATGGTGTATACGTCCATCCAAACCTGAAATTCCATTAATAGATAGATACAAGTTGGAAAATAGTCATCTAGCATGATTTCCCAAGAGAACTTTACTAATAACTGTAAATCAACTGATATGAAAATATACAAACATGAGCTTTTTTTCAGACCTTTTGGGTAGCAGGCACAAGAAATGTGGGAACTTTGACCTTTTTACCCTGCAGATTCAGACATATTCTATGTTAGGGGAAGTAATTGTAGGATTCATGTTGGAAAGAATAACAGTTTATGGAGATAGGAAATAATATGTTTACGTATCAAAATGATAAAATGCATTTAGTCCTCATGGGTACTAGTGGTGACTAGAAAGTCACATTCAATTAACAACAGTAGCCTAGGAAATAGTCTCCACCAAGTCCATTAAAAAACAGTATGTATATGGATATTTTGCAGAACACATTTAACACAATCTATTGAATAAGAAAACACATAATCCCATTCTGCAAATTCTCGCTAATATAGTAAGTCCTATCTCTTTCCTTTCCGCTTAAAATTAAATAATTCACAGGAGAGATATAGGAACAAATGTCACAAAAGGCTGGTAAATTCTAACAGCAATGCAAGATAAACTACCTTACAAGAAAATAAGATGGCCAGTCCCACACATTTTAGGATACAAATTGGTTATACCACACTAACAAATGAAAATAAAAGTACTCAAAATAGTAAAAAATTCTAGGACTCAGCTAGAAAAGCTTAGAGTAATATCTTATCATAATTTAACATCTTCTATGACATAAATTATAGATATGCAATAGGAACATATGATGCTTACTGATGCCAGAAAAACTTTTGCTGCAGCCATGAAATCCTCTGTTTTCCCACCTGTACAAGATCCTATGTATACTCTGTTAATTTTCACATCCTTGCACTCTCTTGCCAAAGCACGGTTATCTGGAGAATGAGGCTGCAACATTAACAAGCATAATATTAGGCAAGGAACCTAGTGGCAGCATCAGATAATAACAACACATACATAGAAAATAAACAGAGAACAAAAAACCTCACTGGAAATGCAAACAAAATACTAACCTTGGCCACCACTGGCTCCAATTTTGAGACATCAAATCTATACTCTGATAGAAATCTGGAAGGCAAAAAAAAAAGAGGTGTTACTAATAGATAAAACATTTTACTAATGAATACTATTTCTGCAGCTAAATCAAGTTTTCCTCCAGTTTAAATATTATAGACATTTTATTCCTTCCCCAAGTTTAATTTACAAGGAAGCAAATTAAAATTATTTCTTGAAGATCCCACATCAACTAGAGATATGATCATGTAATAGTAGAGAAGGGGGTGCAAACTTTAACTTATAAGCTGGTTTTATAAGATTGAATTAGTCTTAAAGTCTATTTTCTAAGATGGTATAAGAGTATATTACAAACAAGGTCTGCTAGACTTATGGTATCACCCGCTATTAGGCCAACTATCAAACCACCTAAAACTTTCATTTCTTGATGTGAGAGACTGTGTTGAAGATCCCTATATAATCATGTTAACAAGCAAAATTCATGCATCAAACCATAAATTAAACCCATATGTAACTTGAGAATCCAAGGAGGTGATTGTAACTATCTAGCATGCCAATTTCAATATAACATTGCCATGAAGCAGCTATCATAATCAGAACAGAACACACCAAAACATAGAAGGATAGCAAATAGTCAATCTTGTACTTTCTTCACGAGTACCATATCATCCTCAGAAAATGAAACATTTTCTTTATAAAATCCCCAAAGTCAACATGAAATCCAAAGTTGTTCTTCCCACAAAGTGAATATAGACTCCTTTACTCATACTCCTTTTTAAGCTTTAATTAGCTTAATGGCAGAATAAGAGTAATAAATCTGTAACTACCCATATTGAAAAGTTGATATGAAACAACATCGTAAGCTTTTCCTTACCATACTGAAAAAGAGTGAAAGAAGAGACATGAACTGGCTGGAAAACCATTTGTCTCTTCAACTACACACCAAAGCTGGTTTATATAAAAATATTGCTTTAGTATCATAATTAGAGGATATTCAGTTTCTCAAATAACTAATATCCAATTCATAAGTATCCAATCACTTGGAGAACCCACCTTCAAAAGTTAGCTATTAAAGGAGAAAAAACAAACACTTAATCCATACTACTCAATGAGGGACTTAAGTACCCCCATAATACCCAAGTTCCTATCACAAGTCAATCTACATTATTCTAATAACTCAAATAAAATAAATCTACATTAAATGCATGTATTTGATACTCATTCTCAGTGTCTATTTATACTGACTCTATGGATTTTATACAGTGCCACTTGTCCATCAAAACTTTTAACAGATCAAAAGTATCTTATTGAATACAAAGTTATACAAAAGCATTGAGTTTTCCTAACACTGAATAAAACCAGGGAAAATAAGAATTTATAAAACTATAGCTACCTTGCTTTCTGGTCACTATAAACAGGCTCATATGGCAGAGATGTCTTGCCCTGCAAAAAAAAAAGGAAACAATATTAAAATCAATACCATAAAAGACAGTTTGCAAAGGGAAAGCATGTTAACTTGGAACTGTACATAGCCACCCATTATGTCAATACATCCAAACTGAGTGAGATGTAATTCAGAAGGCAAGATTAATAATTGGAAACCAAACCGATAAAAAAGAAAAAACATTATACTGTCACTACCAAATGCCAATCAAGATAATCCACGATGAACAAAACACTGCACATTCCTCTCAAGATAATCGAGCCCAAATAAATACAAATTTTGAATCTAAGCGTCAAGAACATCGAAGATACTCTCATAATGATTCTGAGATACATCTTGATATTGTGATGTTTACCAGATCTCCTAACACCCCCTCAAGCTAAAGCTTACTAAGCTCTAACCTTGTAACAAACAAATCTTCTACAAAAAGAAAATAACATAAATATGAAGCAATGCTCATAAATCATAGCTAAAAAGGCAACTTGCAGATACTAGAGAGGACCACTGCTGGAAAGATAACTCAACCATACAGATGCAATGATCATCAGCTTGATTTAAATTTCTCAGGGCAAGAACTAAAACTTCTCCAAGATAAGTATTTGGAAACTTCAAACATCAAGAAGAAAACAGAGACCTAGTAACCTTGGAAATTAAATCTTGCAGGGGCACCATAAGTCATAGCCAACACAAGTTACCATTAGAATGGTCATTAACGGGAAGAGAAGTCACTTCATGCAGGTATGATTATCAGTGGGATTGGGAAGAAGAGTAACACACCAAACTCACAACTGGAAGATCAAACAAAGACCAATGACACACCAAACTAGAAATAACCACAGCAGAAATGATAAAATACTGCCCAAGCCAACCAGGGCCAGTGGATCTAGGCTTTAACCCAGATACACTTGCACTGGTTTTTCCCAAGATACACTGGTCCAAGGGCAAGTGTTAGAAACATAAGAAATATCTAAAGATGTTATCTTGGAATATTTAGAATATCATAGATAATCCTTTGGAATTTATTCTTCTTTCATACTTTTTATTTGCTTCCTTATATAAATTGGATGTTTATAATTATAAGAATATCTTATTAGAATCAAATTTTTTATTAGAATATGATTTGCAGACATATCATATAATGTATTTATTGTTATCAGCTTAGATAGAATGGAGTCTGTTGGGTAGTCCACACACAGTTTTCAGCATCTCTTCTATTTAATTTTCTCTCTTTCAACAAAGGGTAGATCTGAAATTCACTTTTGCAGAGATGGAGAAAATGATATTGCTCCTATATTTTGGTGGCCAGAATTTGTCATATCCAACAGAAAGACAAAAGTGAATATAATGTAATTATTTGATTGGTTGTTCTTTGATGAGAACCTTGGGAAAACCAAAACCACAAAGGTTAACTGTTGAAGAGACCAAGGTTTTATAAACCTCACACTAAAATCCCATACATCCAATGTGGAACTCAAGCCCTCTAATCTATTTTATTTGACAAATGAAATTCCAAATTTTGAAAAAAATCAATAGTGGAAGAATGCTAGCAATAGAGGTTCTGTGTCATGCTTAAGATAAAAGGTTTAGATAAGGAAGAATAAATAGAAAGGAGACTCCACATAATAGGACATTAAATTGATATGGTTAATGATGAGGCAATACACAGCACCAACCACTATTAAACTTGTACATATAACACTAGGCTACTAATCCTGATCAAATAATGAAAAAAGCGGGAAATTTAATGAAATATGGAAACCACTGCAAAGTGATTATCTAAGAAATTATTCTAGGATACAAATCAATATATGATGACATAGTTAACAACAGCCAAACAGTACTAAAATCTTGTTAGAGGCAAGATATCAATTTCAGAGAATCTACTCAGTTGGACAAACCTCAATATATTTAAATGTAGTGCTATCAGCAGGAACAACACCATTCTTTCCACCAGCTTCGACAACCATGTTGCACAATGTCATCCGTTCTTCCATCTATCCAATAGGAAAAAATTACCAAAACAACAATTACAATCAAAAGAAAAAGGGTTCATAGATTGAAGAAACACTTAAGGCTCTTTTACTTGTGTTATCTGTTACTGTTGTAACTTTCTAATTACAAAACCGCCAACTGTTTTCAGTTGTCTCTTTGTTTTCTAATATTTGTAAAAGAAACAATGAAAACGAGTTTTTTTTTGTTTTCTGTACAAATCTTTCAAACGGGAAACAAATTGGAAACAATATAACAGTTTTGTAATTAAAAGAAAACAAAAAATGGAAATATGAGTAAACAAACTCTTAGTATTAAATCAAAACATAACATCTTGCTCTACATACTTACACTTAAACTTTCAACAGTTGTACCGACAAACTCCATAGCTTTATATGTTGCACCGGCCACACTTATTTCACCAATAATCTGTGAGGTAAATCATTCACTGATGTAAGGATGTAAAATTTATATTTCCTAAATGAAAATGAGCAAACAGTCACAGTCACCAAGTGACTATGATATGTCCGAACAAAAGTACAGGACCAAGGCACTTACTTGAAGAATCAAATCCTTTGAAAGCAAATAATCGGGCATTTCTCCATCCATTACAAATCTCAAAGTTGGGGGCACCTGCATTTTGAACACGATATATTATGAAAAAACAATTGAGTGTGTCAAGTAAATCCAATAAGTTAACTAGCTTATAAACTAGTTTGACCAACACATAAGTGTTTGATAAGTTATCTCAAAGTAACTTATTTTATATTTTGCTCTCATAGTATCTCCAATTCTTTTTCATTCAAAATGGGAAGTTAAGTCTTGGAAATACATAGAGCAGACAACTGAAAATGGATAACAAGAAAAGCTATAATATGTTCTTTCAAATATTTGAATATTATAAATTATAAATAGTTAAGAGAGAGAGATACAACAAAGTTGGTTGCAAATTCTAATCAGTAATCTGCCAAGCTGATGAGAGAAAAATGACATTAAAAGAGAAAATAAAACACGTTAAACTTTTGATTCTAGAACTACCACATATAAAACCTTGGGCTGGAGTTGATGATAAAGGCAAAAAAAATATAAGATTCTACAGAATATCTTCTATTAAAAACCAAGAGATGGGAGTCTTGAGCAGAAGCTACCTTGAGCAGAAGCTTCCCAGTTCCAAGCACAAAACCAGCATCAGTATTACCAATCCCAGTAGCAAATTGACCAAATGCTCCAGCAGTACAAGTGTGGGAATCAGTACCTAAGAGAACCTGCAGATAACAGTGAAATTAGTAAAGCAGGAACCAAAGTTCTGCCAAACAAATGAACAATACTTCACCACAGTAAAATTATCTTGTTATACTAAACAAACCTCTCCTGGCCTACAATGACCTTCCTGAGCAAGAGCAACATGGCAAACACCCTTATAGTCTGGATTCGCCTGTATTTTTATAATATCACAGTCAATGTTCTTAGACATTGTGCATTATTTTAAGAATTGAATCAGACAAATAAAGATTGAAAATTAAAAAAAAAAACGCATACCTTAAAATTACCAAGATCCTTAATATCATAAAAATATTTTATATTTTGCTCCTGGCAGAAATCTCTTAATATGTCCACATTGCGATTGGCACGTTCATCACTTGTGAATATATAGTGATCAGGTATTATTACAACCTTTTCACGATCCCAAACCTTCAAATGAACAACACAATCAGGAATTCACAGAAATAAAAAAACGCAATCAGGAAATTACAGAAGTTAGGTCTCAGCATGTAACGAGATTAACTGCCAACCAGTCCGGGAAAAATTAGAATCATTCTATGAGCCGCATAATAAGTATAAGAACACGCAAGATAATTTTCCCGCACAGGTAACTTTCTAGGTAAAAGAATCAACCATATAATGGACATGCAAAAGTGCACAATCAAACCAGTTAATGCATTTCGAAGTTCCCACTTACAAAAGTAATAATCATTTTACATCCCTTTTTCAGCACTTACAATGCTATAACCTCTCACACGTCTTCTAAACTGACAAAGATCCCACGCAGAAAGTACAATGCTACATTCAATAAACAGAACCTATCGCGTACATTGCTCTTCAAAATTAATTTCACCACATGACCCCAATCCTACTTTCTTCAAGAACCCTCACAATTCATCTTTTTTTAAACCGCCCTCACAGTTCCAATGGACATCCAATCCAACAGCACAATCAATGAACAACCAACCCCAACCATTAGAAAAATAAAAACTCCCATAAAAGATACTCTTGAGTAAAACCAGCAAAGCCAAATAACTAACTCACCTTGGCATCCTCACCAAACTCCCTCTTGAAAATCCCAATAGAACCGGGCCCACAAACATCATGTGTCATCAAAACATCAATATTGACCCAAACATTATCCCCGGGGCTCAACTGGGCCTTCTCAGAAGCTCTGGCCAATATCTTCTCAGTCATGGTCATTGCGGTCCTCACCTGAAACACATCAAAACAAGCAAAAATCACACACAAAAACTCAAAAGCAACTCCAAAAATCCAAAAGGGTGCCCGAAAAACAGAACTGATCCAGTGGTAGAAGGCTGGCGCTGAGGCGCCGCCACAGAACAACGGATTCGCTTTGGAACCGCTTTGAAGCATCTCTGAGAGGAGAAAGCGTAGAGAGGGAGATCCTTCTAATAGACAAACGAAAGAAGAAAAAGGGGTTAGTTAGGAACCCATTTGAGCAAAAGGGGCAGAGAAAAATGAAGTGTTCTGAAGCACAAGAAAGAGAAGAAAGTGATCGATGGCAATGCTTTGGAATTGGGAGCGTAGAAGGAAACCAAAGAACAAACCTTGGTGCGGAGGAAGGAAGAAAATGATGGAGAGAGAAGAGAGGAAGCCATGGATTATCGATGTTGAAGCAGTGATGAACAAAAAAACTGGTTAGTGGAGGTTCTGTCGTTTATTACTCTGTTTTGATCGAGTGTCTGTGGTTTTTTATTTTCCAAATATTATAAACATATTCTGAGTGAAAATAATTAATAAATAAGCTAAAAAGAAGGAACGTGTGATGCACGAGTCTGTATAGTCTCTAAACACTATCTGGGAACATTTTTTTAATATGATATAGTTTATGATTGATAATGACATAATTTTCTTACTTAACTAAAGATCTAAATTATTAATAAAATTTAAGCATTTAAAAAGTTTTTTTTGATGGAAAATGAGATATTTAATTGTAGTCATGCATAACACATAATCATTTGTTATTGTTAAATTTAGATTACTACGTTAATCATGCTTGTTTATGGGGGAAATTAGACAAGTTTTATAATGATGACCATATTAAATGTTAATATCAGTTTTAGATAAGGTAGAATGATTTAAATATATTATCTATTAAAGATGTGTGATATCTATGGATCTCCCCTACAAGATTTTTGCCTTCATTTTTCTTTTATCACCATTCATTCATTAGACAAGTTTGGTCATAACAAGATATACTCTTTTTCTTCACTATTAAAAAAAAAAAATCATTTCAATGTGTACTCAACATTTCATAGCAAATCATACTTCATTTGCGTACTTTATGTATTTATTGTTGTGACAATTTTTCAGGTTTATTTTGAAACTATATTAATCCTCAAGATGAAGTTGTTTCATCTTCCTAAATGAACACAATTAGATAGTTTGTGGACTTTGATTCACTCTAGATTATATTCTTTCTAATCAATAGAGAAGAAGGCTTATGAGTTTGAAACTTGGTTAGATATCATACTAACGAATGATATTGATTCATACAAGGTAATTGAAAAATTTTGTTGTCGAATGACAAACACTCTAAAGGAATGGTATCATAATTTGGTAGCAATCCTCCAAAACTAGTTCCACAGGTTAAATACAATTGTAGTTGCGATTGGAGCATTCCATGAAGAATTCATTAGTGATGGGGCTATATTGAAGAAAAACCAAGCAATAATTCTTTAAGATGAAATGTTGTTCAATAAAAATGAAATACATAGATAGATATTTCAAAAGAATGAACTAGAGATTTTATTTGCTTAATGGCATCAATGATCATAGTTTAAAAGATACCTATGTAGTTTCATTACCACGAGAAATACAACATGAACTCAATTGTATGGCCATGACTTCTTAAAAATATTTCTCAATCGTGGACCAAATTCACCAAATGATTTAAGACACGATTGATAAGCTTTGGAGATAAAATTAGTATTTTTCAAACATCATGAATTAAAAAGGAAAATTCACCAAAGCATGTCATAAAACCTATTTATAAATTAAGTACAAAGATAAGTCACACATATGTGTTTTATAAAAGAAAAACACAAGAGGTTGTTTCTCAACACAAGAAGAAGTTATTTATGTTTTTTCAGAAAAAGAATGATAAAGGGAAGGTCATAAGATCATATGTGTTATATTTATGGGAAAAAGATACATTTTGCTAAAATTTATCATAAAAAGTTTGAAAAGGGGATTATATATTTTTTTTGCACTAAAGATAGAGGATGAACAAGTAGAATCTATATTCTTAAAACAAAGTTATATAAAACGATTTTTGTCTTAAAATAATCCTCTAATGAAGAAGAAGATGATTTTTTTTCATGAGTCCAATCCGAAATGGGAACTTGCAAAGACACTCTGACGTCCAAGTGAGTTGAGATGCCGATATGTCTATTTGTATTTAGAATTCATAAAGTGTTTACCTTTTACCATAGGATCTACATCTATTTATATTTTTTCTATTGGACTTTGTACTTTATGATACTAGCCCAAGCCTAATAGTCTTCTAATTATGTTTTATTATCCTTAACCTCTTTTTGGCTTTAATTGACTTGTAAATACTCCAAAAAGAGAAGTTGAATAGTTGAATATCTTCACAACCTTTAAGTCATTCCATTTTCGTTAGGACAAAACTCAAGGAAAATATCAACTGTACAAAGATTATTCACCTCAAAATGATTCCTACTAAAATTCACTTGGCTAAATGATAAGAATGTCAATAATTATTGAAACAAGGATTGATTAAGCCATATCAATCAAATTGGACATGTCAAACTTTATTTTGTTCTCAAAATCCAAAAATTCTTATTGAGATTTTTATTCTCTTAAATTAAGGTATATGATGTTTTTTGTTATTTTATATTTATTTATGTTTTTGATTTGGCTGGTATAAGTTCACAATCGATCTATATTAAAAACCAAAAATATCTCTTTACCTTTTTATTTAGTAAATGATTGAAAACATTGCTTTTGTGTTGACTTCTCATTAAAAATTCTTAAAAATATTTTTTATTCTGATTAAATAATTATATTACAAGTTTATATAGATTTAATACTCGAACATCTATTCATTTATCACTTGCAATAGCAAATTAATACTCTTGCCAAATAATAGGGAGTTTCTCTCAACCTTCAAACATTATATACTAAGTACTTAATCTCTATTTATTTTATTATTTTAATGAGGAACTTATAGTTGAACTTTTGAAAACTAAACCCAATTATTAACTTTATTTTACTTTTAATAAACACTCTTATTTTGTTTCTGTATTTTTATTTTAGGAAAAATAAGAACCCGTCATGAATATTTTAAAGTTTCGTTTTAGACTAAAATTAAAGATCGAATTCCATCTCTACTATGGATTAGTTTATTACATATAGAATTTAAAATATTTTTATGATTAGTTTAATTTTTAATATTTGAAATCCACGTCATTTTTCATTTAAACTTGTTTTAATCATTAATTTACATTTAAACTATATGTACTCGCCAATTTCCTACTATTACAGGTTACTGTAACTACATTTATTTAAAGGGTAAACCAAAATTCAACACGTGGGATATTACTTAAGTCAAATTACAGCATATCAAATATTATTAATTTTAGATATTTATTATAAATATTTTTATTTTACACTAAAATGTTTTAAATGATTTTATATATTATTTTCACATTGAATGGTATAATAAGGTTAATCATTGTAGGTATTTTTCACTTTTGAAACTTATAATTTCATCATAATTTTGTTTTAAAAGTAATTTTGATAAACTTTAATTTTTTTAATGATGTGAAACTATTAGATATAAAACAATATTTAATGTTTATTTTCTATTTAAATATTATTATTTTCTCAGTAACTTATACATAGAAAAGTTTTTTATACATAGACTTTCACTAACTTTATAGTCAAATTTGACAATACTTCTATTCAGATCCACCACTTCCAAATGGCCAACCTCGGTAAAAACATATATTTATATAAAAATTTATTCTACTGACATCTATAGTTTTTTTTACTTATACATAATTTTGTTTTAAAATTAAAATATTAATTCCATAATTTTTGGAACGTATTTTATGCAAGATACAAAGCTTATTTTCAAAATATCCTCTATATTATATACCTAAAAAAAGATAATATATTTTAAAATAAACTAAAAAAACTGCCATTAAAGATGGTATTGGTAGATACTCTTTTGGTTTCCTTTTCCGACGGGGCAAAGAAAGGTGGAGTCACATTGAGGTCCCACGGCTTGAATTTAGCAAATAAAAAGTGATTGTCTTAGAACTCAACTCAAAATAATCGAAGTGTGTTTCAAGTTAATAAAAAGAAGAAGAAAAAATGGAGGTGCAGCAATGGTCCAGGCTCAGATTCTCCTTCAGGAGTGCAACCATGGTGGTGTGTTTCCTCAACGTGATAACTGTGATATTCTTGCTTCATAATTTTCTCACCTCTGCCTACACCCGCAACAAATTCTCCTACGCCAATTCGTACTCAGGCTAGTCCCTTCTGTCTATTTTTTTTCTCTTTCTTGTGGAAATTTGTACCCTTCTAGTTGAATTGGGTATTGGGTATTTGCTGATTTCGTTGATCATGTCCTAATGTTGAGTTTTTTTCGGAAAAGATTGTAGCTTTTTGTGTGATTGATTGGATTAAGGGGAAAGGGGGTGGTGTGAGTTTTGTTGTTTTTATGATTTTTGAATTTTTTTTTATAGACTGTGATTTGGAGCATTCTTAAAAATTTATGATTTTTGTATCTGGTGGTTCTTAGGCCTTAGAATTGTGAGTTTGAGTCGTTATGGTTGTGTGATGTACTGGTGTTTAAAATCAGATGATGGATTTCTTGGCCAGTGGTTAAGGGCTGAATGTTTGAACATGTGGTTAGTGTCTGAATTCTGTGAGATGTTGGATTTGAACCGTTGCATGTTATGAGAGAGAAAGACACAAAACCAAGTTTAGTGGATTCCATAAAATAATAATTTGTGTTGCTGTAGTAAGATAAAAAGTGAGACAAAAACATTACATCATAGAATGTGGGTTCAGATTAGTGGTATCTGATGACAAAAACAATGTTACTGAAGGATCATAAGGATACAAAGAAAACAAAAGCATCTTTCAAGAGCAAATTGAAAACATTTCAGTTTTGAACTTTTGAGCAAAAAACAGTTATCTACTTTTGAAATACCTATAATAGACAGGTAGGGATGTGAAGTATTTGTTAAATTTGCTTGAATCATCTGTTCCTAATTTTAGTTTTGAAATTTTCAATTGCAGCTCAAGTCAGTTACATTAAGGAATCTGAAGAGATTCGACTTGCTATGCTACCTGTGGAGCTGATAAAAAGAGTGAGTTTGGAATTAGTTTTGTTCACTATATTTGTTATTACTATGGTTGTTGCACATTAAGGATGTTGAAGATGCCAATAGTATAACTTTCAGAGGGACATACAATAAAACAATCCTAGCATTTTTTTTCTGGCAAGCAGTGATGTCTGTACATTGGGGAATGTATACCTGAAGTCCATCCAGCAAATACTGCTAATCATGCGTGTAAATGTAGTTAATTTTGTTTCATTTGCAGTTAATTATTATTAAGCATTTCAATGACTTCGTAATATTATTAACCACTTGTGGCTTGTGGAGCAAGGTTAACTACTATTAGACTTTTCGGTGACCTCATGACACTGTTAATCACTGTTGACGCAATTACACTCCTTTATTCTTAACACTTGTGAAACAAAGTTAATATATTTACATATATAGTTAACCGTGTGTGAAAGACAATAACCTTTTGACATTATTAATTACTTGTAAATCAATGTTAACCGTCATTAAATATTTCAATAATATTGTGACACTCCTAATCATTCATCATGACTCTCCAAACCATTTATAAAATAAAATTAAACATACTTATAATATAATTAGTCATGTTTTCAGGTGGAATCTGGGTGAATAAGATGTGATTGGATGTTTTCCTTTCTGACAATTTGATAGTCTATTTTAGAAGTTCTGGAATAAATCTCGAATTTTGTTGTGGTTTTCAGTTCACTCTCCAGTTGGAAAACTAGGAGGAGGTCATCTCTCATATTATTCACAAACAAAGCCTTTTTCCCCTACCAATTTTTCTATTCATTAGTCACTTGAAAGTTTTGTCTCTGTCTTTGCATCTCCAATGTTAACACGAATTAAGATATAGTTTCTTAAACTCATTTTCTTCGACAATGCTCAAGTTTTTATTGTTTCAGCCAAATCGGTCTTTTTGTCATTTTATTTTCTCTTTTCGTTTTTGTGATCATACAGCAATGAGACTTGATTCCAGTCCACTCACTTCATCGCTCTCTGTTGTGTAAATCTGTGTTTTTCCTAAACATAGTTTCGAAGAGTAATATAAATTGTAAACTTTTAGTTCTTCAATGGGTCATGTTAATACATGCAGCCATCAGTGATATGCTTCATCATGTTCATTATAGTCAGATACTCATTCAGTCATTTACTTAAAATTGCCCTGACTCTAATATTTAAAAGTTAGAGATCAAGGTAGCTGGCCTGGGTTAAGTATTGGAGTTGGTAAGTGAAAATCAAGTATAATTAAGCCTTGTTTCTTCAACACGGCTACATATGTGCACCTAATAATCACTTCCCCTTCCTTGAAATTCTTCTTCTTCTTCTTCATGTCTGGCCTTGAATTACTTTGAAAAGTTGGTAGTCCCAATATCCTGACAACCTATCAGTATGCTGCTTACTTTTCCACTGCAATCATATCTGTACAGAGTGTGAGCTCTAGGCATAAACATACATTTTTCTATAAATCTGAGTGTCTTCCTTTTAGGTGAGGGAGATTGAGCAGGAAGTATACACTGAACCAGAAACAGCCCAGAAGAAAGACACGAAGCAGACTGCTGCTGTTGATCTGTCTAAAAGGTTAAAGGATTTTCATTCCTTGAATGATGCTTCCAGCTTGAAAGGTGCTTCTCTTTTCTCCTGACAAACCTATAAACCTATCTCAATCATAACTTCTTTTGTGTGCAAATACACTAGAAACTCAGTAAATGTGCATGTTTATTTCCCTATTGTCACTTGTCAGAAAAATAATTTATTCGTGAAGTTTTCCAGGGAGTATTACTTTATAATTTTTTACAATACTGTTATGTTTGGAATTTCGGATTATCATAGTGATTGAACAACATTTGTCAGATGTGAGGATCCTTCATTGACACCTTTCTGACACGGACATGATTTGAGTTCAAGGATGTTAAAACTATAAGAAATAGAGACTTATTGAGCTGAAACTATGTGTTTCTGTGACAACATGAGTGTTTTTAGCATATTAAGAAAACGAAATCAATATGACAAATAGAAGAGTTATGGTATCATCTAATAATAAAAGTATGATACGAGAATAAATAAAAAACATTCCTAATAATTCATATATAATTTGGATATTCTTGATTCTAAAAGATTATAAAGGATATTCTTGATTATAAAACATTTGTGTCTTATTTTTATAATTATAACACTCCTCCTCAAGTTGGAGTATATATGTCATATGTGATCAACTTGCTGCAAATATGATTGATCCTTGGTCTTCTTAGAGACTTGCTGAATATGTTTGCTGGCTATTCACTAGAGTTGACAAATTTAGTAGTGATGTTTCCATACTCCTGCTTTTCTCTTTTTAAGTGTTAATCTACCTCAATATGTTTGGTCCTCTCATAAAAGAGATACTAATGTTGTCTTGTCACATATAATGTGCATTTGAACTTTTTTTTTTTAAATATAAGCTCTTTGAGGGGTTCTTTTAGCCATATGAGCTCACAAGTGATTAATGCCATTGCCCTATATTCTTCTTTTGTATTTGATCTTGCCACAAATTTTGTTTCTTGCTTTTCCACAATATTAAATTACCATCAACAAGAAAACAATAACCTGAAGTAAAGTGTCTATTGCTTGGTGACCCTACCTAGTCAGTGTTAGAATACCCAACAATTTGAGTATTTTTCTTATTTTCATAAATAAGGCTTTTGCCAAAAACATTCTTAATATAATTTAGGATTCGTATGATTGCATCCCAATGGTCTTGATAAGGAGAGTTTAAGATTGACTAAGTACGCTCATTGCAAAAGCAATATTAGGACGAGTCATAGCGAGGTAATTGTGCTTACCAACTAACCATTTATATCTCCTAGGGTCAAAATAACATTCTCCTTGGTCAGGTACAATGTTTGTCCACAAACTTAACATTTAAAATCTCTATTTCTTCTAAAATGTCTATGACCAAAAAACTAGAGTGTGCAACTTCTATACCAATGAAATACCTTAAGTGTCCAAGATTTTTTGTTTGTAATTGTTGAGCAAGATATTGTTTTAGGTGGATAATACCCTCCTTATCACTAGCTATGATAACAATGTCATCCACATATATGATGAGGTACATATATCCTTGGGGAGAATGTTGGTAAAATAGAGAATGGTCAACATCACTTCATATAATTCCAAACTACTAGATAATAGTTCGAAAATGCTGAAACCATGCATAAGGTGATTGCTTGGGGCCATAAAGGGACATTTCATATCAAAGAACTCCCTTGAGCAACAAATCCAAGAGGTTGCTCCATGTAGATTTTCTCATATATCAACATGTAGAAATGCATTCATATTGTCAAGTTGAAACTAAGTCCGCTGGCAAATAGCCACAATAGAGAAGATAGGTCACATAATGTCACTTTGGCAACACGAGAGAAGTCAGTATAATCTTGTCCATATATTTTGAGTATCCTTTGGAAACCAGATAAGTGTTATAGTGATTAATTTTACCATCAAGTTCTGTTTTACAATCACTTAGTCCCAACAATTGAATTTTCAGCTAGTGGAGGAATCAACTCCTAGGTACCACTATTTTGAAGGACACACATCTCATCAATCATTGCTTGTTGCTACACTGGTGAGATAAAAATTTACATGGAGACTAATGAACTGGAACAAAAGATAATGAGGACAAACAATGTGTAGTGGAAAGTTGATGATAACTGGGGTTAATATAGTGGGGAGAAGGGTTATGGTTAGAATGCATATTTTTTTTGAATGGCAATAGGCCATTCATTTTTAGAAGAGATTGGATCCGATATGGGAGATAGTGTTGGGTAAGGATCAAACATGACTTCCACTATATCATTATTTGTTGAAGATGAGTCCTGTATTGGAATGATAATAGGCCGTGGGCAAGGAAGATTGACAAAGGTGGGAAAGTGACTACACTACATATATCCTGGTTAGAAGGAACAAGTGTATAATATAGGACAAACTCAAAGAAAGAGACATCAATAGAAATAAAATACCAAGTTTAGGAGAGAAATGACAAAAAAAAAATGAGCAGAGTTCAAGAGGGGGATGAATTGGACATAGCACAAGATTAAGGTTTTCAAAATTTAAAACACGCTAATCAAACATTCCTTAAATCGATCAGTTCAAGAAACAAGTTTTGAACATGGTATTTAAGATGATATAACAATTTCTTTATATTCAGAAACAATGATTTAGGATTTAAAGCATGCAAATAGTATAGGGAAAGAAGAATAACACAAGAGTTTTATACTAGTTCACTTTCAAAAGAAAATTACATCCAATTGCTAAATCACGTTGATCAAAGCTTATCCACTACATTTAAGTTTTTACATGCACTCTACAAGAAAAACAAGAAGAAAAAAATACAAAAACTTGATTCAAGATCACTAAACACTTGTGAAACCCCTTCACAAGAAAATCTTGATCACCTTGATTAGGAAAACTTACAACAACAACAACAACAACAATTTCAGAATAAATATTGGAACAAGTTAGATGCAACACATATGATGTTTGCTCACACTTAGAGCAAGAACCAAGGTGATCCACTCTGTAGTAGAATTGAACAATGCTTAGATCTTGATATTTCATAGTTTTTCAAAAGAGGAACTAATCAGTAGACTTTTCTTGCTCTAAGAGATTTCTAATTCTGATAGATTTTTTTGTTGATTCAACATGGTTCATGTATTTAACCACAGAAAACTGTTTAGAATAGCAATTATAGTATAACCAATTGAAATTACTTACCCCTTATTAAAAAACATTAAAACATTTTTTAAACCTTTTTAAAACCATATTTATCAAGATTCAAGATCAAGCATTAGCATATATCAATTTACTCAAACACCTCTAAGATAAGAAAAACAACAATGACTCAATCTTCACTAAGCACTTTGCATCTTCATCGACCACTTTGTTGAAAGAAGTTGGAAGCATCAAATTAAACCTTCTAGCTTCAACGAGAAACATTGATACCCCTTTTGAGAATGATGATATCCTAGAAAGAAATATTTGAATATAGAGGAGAAAGTTTATCTTGATTAGGTGTGAGGTTATGTATGAAACATGTAGAACCAAAAACACATGGAGGAACTTATAGATGGGAATGAGGAAAAAGGACTAAGTGAGATTCCTGATCAATAAGGACAAATGATGACATCCAACTAATGAGATAACATGTGGTTAAGACGACATCCCCTTTAAAATAGTGTGTTTGTCAAGATCTTCTTTAAAGTATGTGAGTCTGCTCTTTTAAACTTGTAGATGATCTTCTTGAGCATCCAATGACCTTTGAAGTTGTCTGTTGAGATTGTGGTTGTCTAATGCTTCACACGTTTGTTGCTTCTTGGGGAGTCATCTAACGCTTTAAGCAAGTTGTGTAGTCTAGTGTTGTATGACGATACTTCGCAAGACTTATAATGCGCCTTCTAGTCGTGGATCATCTAATGTCTCCTTGCAAGACGTCTAGCAAATGATAAGTAGTTCAAGGTTATACTCAAACCTATGGTATTGACTATGAAGAAACCTTTACAACAATGGCAAAATTAAACTATTAGAATCCTAATCCCTCTTGTTGCAAACCTTAATGGAGTTGCATCAAATGAATGTGAAGAATTCTTCCTAAATAGAAATTTGGAGGAAGTTTATATGAAGCTCCAACTTTGAAGGAAAACATAAATCTGGCGTTGGGTGCAAGTTGAAGAAGTCCTTGTATGGACCAAAATAGTCCCCTAGAGCACGGTTCACTAAATTTAACTTTGTTATAATACAGGATTTGAGGGAAAACAGAAATCTGGCACTATGTGCAAGTTGAAGAAGTCCGTGTATGGACTAAAATAGTATCCTAGAGCAGCTATTGGTATGAAAATTAATCTACCTATCTCTCAGTAGACCAGCCATTACTCATAGTTGAAGTGCAGCGAGTCAATTTATGTATTATTCTACCAAGAGACATGATGCTGTTAACCAAATTCTTCCCTACCTAAAGGGGACTCCTCTAAATGGTCTACTGTTCCAAAGGATTGGGCAGTTTCTATGAAAGATACAAATTCAACTACAGGATATTGCATAAAAGTGTGTTGTGACATGGAGAAGTAAGAAGCATGTTGCAAGGAGTAATTAAGAAGCATACTGTTGTTGCAAGGAGTAGTGCAGAAGCAGAATTTAGAGGAATTGCTCAATTTGTCTGAACTTATTTGAATAAGTAGGTTACTAAGAGACCTATTCATTCCACTTGAAGCCCCTATGAAGTTTTACAGAGTCACAAGAAGCTAGTATGTTCACAAAATTGCTGAAGTCGCAATTTAATTTAAATGTTTACAAGCTGGGAATGATTGACATCTATCCACCAGCCTGAGAGTGTTGTATTTAGTGTAAATGGTGCTGAAATTAAGGAATTATAATATGGATTTTGTTTAAATAGTTCTGAAATCAAGGGGATTATGATAATCCCAAGAAAATAAACATTGATTGGCTATAATTATTAGGAGAATATTGTCTACCTATTTATAGGATCTGATTTGTAACTAAAGTTTAGGGGTTTATTACTTTTTATATTTCCTAGTTTTTAGCTAACATAAACCCATCTGTATATAATGTAGATTGGTTTCAGAGTGAAGAAACACAGTATCTCTAAACCTTTTGTTTAAAAAATCATTCCAACAAAATTTATACTGGCATTGGAATTAATTCCCTTTGATGATTTGTGTTTTCAGCTTTAGAAGAATGGAGAAAGAGGAAGATGGAGAGGGCCAGGCAAAGAGAATTGGAGAAAAATGGAACAACTTCTCATGCTTGACTTCATATATTTTCTGATATGAAAGTTTGACACGCTGATTTAAATACATAATGGGACAACTGTAGTCATTAGTGTACACTGTATATCATCTTAAAAATTTCCATACATAGCTTATGTTATAAAGTGCATCTTTCTTACAAGCCTAATCTGTGATTGGTAGTTTGATCTACCATTACTAATCTACTTTTGTTCTCTTTATATTTCAAAAATTAGAAATAAATAATTTACCCCATGTCTTGATCTTGTTTGATTGAATCATGTTTTCACTGTTAATATACTTATGTATTCTGATTATTCATTTCTCTGTTCATTTTCTTCTGCTCTCATTTATCTCTTTAATCTTTAATCCATTTTATATTTCCTTGTACAATTTATTCTTGTTTTTCCTTTTGATTTTTTTTGGAATTTCGCAGGATCACCATGTGTTTTACATGCTTCCACCATTTTTATTTGTTCTTCCATGCTTCTTGAGTTCTCGAACATCTTTTGTGTTTATCAATATCCTCTCATCCTTCCAAGGTAATGTAAGTAAGGATGAAAAAAAGCTTGTTGAAAATAGAGAAGAGAAAGAAAAAAATAAATACAAGAAGCTTGAAAAAGAAAAAAAAATAAAATTCCAAAAGAGATTGATGAGAGGAAGACTCAAAGCTTTAGAAGAAGAAATAAAAATAAAAATTGTAAAAATCTTAAATCATATAATATTTTTTAATTTTTTTGGAATATTTTACTATCAAGAGTCATCAAAGAAGACAAGTTGAATGGTTTTGGATGTAGAAGAGTCATGAAAAGTTTTAAGCAACACAAGTCATTTTCATGTGTGTAGTGATTGACTTTACATGTGTTTTAACACATCATGCTCTTTCAAAGAACTACTTCATAAATTTAATGAACTTTCTATGTGTTTTTCCTAATTTCAAAAAATTACCATATGGTAATCTAATTTAAAAGTTAACTTAAAAGTTAATTGTATGATTATGAGAGTTAACTTTAGATTAGTGTTTCATTTCTTTTAATTTCTCTTTTCTTTTTCGTAGGACGATGTTGATACCTATATTAGGAGGTTTCTCCTACTTGTAAAATTACTTTTGAAGATTTAATGAAATTTTTATTTTGTGAATTAAACTTTGAGAGTCTTACGAATTCTCTACTATTGGTTTGATTCTTTTCTTAAGATTTTTTTTTCAAGTGACAAATATTTTTATATTTATCCTTTGTTATCCATCACAAAGGTGTTATGTTCTTCTCCATTTCTAACTCTGAATTCATTTTCTATTTCATTTTACAACTTGTTCTCATTTTCCTTTTAATAGTGTTAAGTGTGCAAAGCTTCTATTGTTGATGACTTCCTTCCATGGAATTTTAATTCCTCACACCTTCAAGATCAAGATTCTTCCAATCTTTCAAAGTTCACATCACAAGGATTGCATAAAAGAATTTGAAAGAAAAGTGAGAAAATTTTTATATATGTGTGTGAAGAAGGAATAATGAATGGAAAGAGGAAATATGTTTACATATTTGAGTTTTGTAAATATAAGATTTGTTTAGACTAGTTACTTTACATAAGTTAAAATGTATAAACTATTTTTAGAAGTTCTCTCACATAATTTTAAAAAAAATTATTTTTAACATGGATGTAAATTAATTTTAAATAGGGATGGCAATGCAGGACGGGATATGCGAGCTGACCCGCAGACCGCTAGCAAAAAGCATGGGACGGACTCAATAATTCAACCCGTTGACCCGTTTAAGCCCGTCTTACATAATCCACAACCTGCGCAGGCCAACAGCGAGGTGGGGTGGACTGGCTCGCTAACCTGCATAAAAAAATGCAAAGTTGTGTTCTGTATGTTGTGTGCTATGGCAATGCGAGCTGGCCCGCCTCGCATAAGCCCTCCCTGCGTTTGGCCCGTAAAATGCGGGTTGGGCTGTCTCACCGCGCACAAGAAGTGCAGATTCATTTCACTGACCCGCCCCGCATAAGAGGTAACCTGTGGGCCTACAAGCCAACCCGCATAAATAAAATATTTTTTGTTTCAAAAATTAAAATTTCATTAATTATAAAAAAATTTATTCCTAATATTGAAAAATTATTAAAATTTTACTCTTGTTTCAATTCATTCAATTAAGATAAAAATATAAATTCAAGTATGAGGGTTGTTAGAATGTTTGATTAAAAATAATTAGAATTTTGATTTGCATCTATTTTTTTCTATATGTGTATGTAAATGTATAAGAATATCTTATCAAAAATTTTCCTTTTCTGACCGGTGTTTGAATCCCATGGTTTGTATGTATTCGATTAAACATAAATGATTTATTTAGGTTGGTCAGACTGTATTTGTTATAGTAGGAAGTTAGTGGCAAACTTCTGGAATGAGCGGTTGTTCGTTTCTGTGAGATTTTATACGTAGGTTGGATCACCCTAAAGTGATTCTTATTTATTTATCTTTTATTGTTCATAAAAAAAACTAACTCCTTTAAATGATTAATTTAATTTTTTATTAAATTTTTTTAATAAAAAATCAAATTAAACCTATTCATGAACATTCATATAAGAATATTTATTTTGATACAGAGCCTTGTGAATAAACAATTACAGAAAATATCAATAAATTATCATACTACAAAATCTCATCAAAATGTTATAGTATATTTCATTAATTGATTTGTGGTTTTTTGGGGATATCAATTTTGTGAAATTTCTGGACCTTTTGGTTGCTCTGTTTTGAGGAAGGTTGGTTTGTTTTGAGAGAATAGATACGTCCATATTATTCTCTTAGAAACAAGAGGGTGGATGTTTTCTTCACTGCAGGTTTAGTTTTTTTTTATTAATAATAAAAAATAAATAAATAAGAATCACTTTAGAGGTGATCCAACCAATGTACATCGCACAGAATAATTATTAAATATTGTAATTCAAAAATTATAAATACAAAAGTATTTTAAAAAATATTATATGAAAATTAATGGCTATGTTAATTATGTAAATTATTATTTGTAACAAACATATATGGAGCAGAGTACATTGTGGAGAATAGTAGAAATAAGAGGAGAGGACATTGTGTACAATAGTGGAAATAAGGATATAATCATATCTACAGCAGAGAACATTGTGTAGAATAGTGGAAATAAGGATAAGGAACACGTGGGAAACATGGAAAAAAAGATGTGTGAGCCAAAATAACTAATTTTAAGCTGGCAAATTTTGAGTGGTCAAGCATTAGTATTTAAGATAGATAGTACAGACTGAGAAGAAGGGGAAAAAAGACACTCAGTTTTGTCTCTGTTATCTGAAGTTTGAGCACACTTAAATCAATTCAGTGAAATGAGTCCGTACTCCTTGCACGGGGCGGGTCAGTCCGCATTGTCACCCCCTAATTTTAAAATTATGATTAAGTTAATTTCATTTGTTTTATAAAACTCATATTACACATCACTATGAACTCTAACATCCCAGTTAAGCTGACATTCCAAATTTCAATAATCATATGCCATCACATGAAACATACCATAAATCTAGTAAAGAAAAAAGAGAACAAATAAATATGGGAGAAAATTAATTTTGTTTTTTTATTTATAATTTTATCTTCTAGAAATTGTGATGGAGAAAATAATGCTGAGGCTGTAAAGACAAACATAAAATGGTAGGTTAAGGTGAGTATGATGGGTATGTATGCCTACCCAAGCTTGTGGCAAGCTTGTTCCAAATGCAGACTATCATATCATATCCTTCACATTCAGTCAAAAAGTTTTCTAAAATGGAGAAAAGGGTTCTGTATTTGGATTGAGTCAAAGTAAAGCAAGAGTACTTGGTTGAATTAGGGTTGTAAAACCAAATCAGTTAAGTGCAGAGTGAGTAAAGAAGGAAAAAAAATGTGGGAAGTGTAATAAATTAGTAACTTACTTTCCAAGTGATATCATTATTGGCCAAATAAAGCTGGCATCACAAAAACTGGTAGGCAATAACAATGGTTAACAACATCTACTATACTCAAACTCATCCCATCAAAAACACAAATTAGTTTGGTTTGCACCACCATCTTTTATGTCCTAAAGTTATTGATGTTGATTGTGTTAGTGGGTGTCTCAAAGTTCCACCATCAAATTTATCATATGAAAGATTTGTAATTATTAGTCATTTAACAGAAATATTTAACGCAATGAAAAAACTAAAATAAACCATTTTTAAATTGAAAAAAAATAGTAAAATTAAGGTAACAAAATAAACTTATTTCAAATTTAAAACAATAAACTACCAGACAATTATGAAATAGAAATCAATATTAGATACCAAAAATAGTTATTTGCTATAGTAACTAAATTAGAGATTATTTTATAAACTAAAAAATTTTAGTTTCTAAATTAATTTCTATTATTGTTAAATAGTTTACAAATTAGTATCTAATTAACTACCAAGGTTTTAACTACCAATTATTTAGATTCTAAATTTGGTAGTAAAAATCTTGGTCGCTAATTAGATACCAATTTAGAAACCATTTAACAATAATATAAATTAATTTAGAAACTAAAATTTTTTTTAGTCTCTAAAATGGTCTTCAATTTAGTAACTGTATCAACTAATTATTTTTTATCTCTCAAATTGGTTTCTATTTCATGATTTTCTTGTAGTGGTAGTAGTAGAAACTCACCATATTGATTGTCATTTAAAAAATTTCTTCACTTTCATAATTAACATCTGCGTCACTTTTCTCGTAATCAACATAGTGCTGAAACGCTACTCAAATTTGTGCGTCTTAGATGCTTCGTAGAGAACATTGTCCGTGTTTACTTAGTAAACTAGAAGAGATTGTATAAACCTTGTATATGTCGAAAGACGTTATCCTTCTGTCTAGTGAGCAACCATGTGATATGTTGATCATGTTCAAATAATTTATTCATTTATCCAGAAGTGTCTTGTTGGTAAAAACTACTCGATTATTAGTCAACAACGACTGTTGTTCAAAAAATATTCTTAAATGGATTAGTCAATAGTGAATACGTTTCAAAAGAAATACTCAGTTTTAGTCAGGAGTAGTTGTATGTCAAAGAATACTCATTTTAATCAATAGTGACTACATTTTGAAAGAATACTCGATTTTAGTGTGTCAAAGAATACTTGTTTTAATCAACAATGACTGTGTTTCAAATAATACTCGATTTTAGTTAGGGGGATTATGTGTCAAAGAATACTCGTCTTAGCTATGAGTGATTGTGTTTCAAAGAATACTATAAGGGATTAGTTAGAGGTTACTACATTCCCAAAGAATACTCAAAGGGGGTAGTCAGGAGTTATTACGTTTTCAAAAAATAGTATAGGTTAGTCAAGAGTGATTACAAGCTAAAAAAACACTCAACGAGTTAGTTCTGAATGACTACGATCCAAAACAATACTTGTTTGTAACTTTGTAGCAATAGTCTACTTAAAGGAATTCAATATGTTGTTTGAGAACTAAACTTAGTCTACTTTATCAGACGAACTAATATAAAGATATCTGGTGTATTTGTTTTTCTCCCTTTACTCTTTATTTTGTATATTATTATTAATATCTGCATTAATTTTGAGAAGAAAAAGTATTCTGAAAATTAATTTTAAAACATTTTATATTCTTAAATATGTTAAGTTATAAAGTTACATCTATATTATATATTATTGTACAAGTAATCACCATCAGACAATATTTAGAAAGATTTTAAGAAAATATTAAAACTCAATCCAACTCTCTTTATGATATTATTGCATTATTATTGGGATCTTTTACTTGTTTAAATAAACATTAGAAAACTTAGCTTGATCTAACCAAATCTTAAAACACCAAGATTAATTCCGGCATGATATGAAATAATATCTTGTGAAACAAAAGTGAAGGTGAAGAAGCACAAGTGAAAGAAATCCGAAATCTATGTGTATGATATTCCATTAAGAAAATCTGGAATGTGGATACAATCATATAATTAACATCTGCGTCACTTTTATCGTAATCAGCTAAAAGATATCTAAAACATTTAATTATTGGCTTCACGCACTTTAGTGACAATCCAACTCAATCTAAATTTTAGTGCCTTTTCTCCTGTGCTCTACTTTATCATCGAATAACTCACAAATTACTCATCCAAATATCCAATTAAAATAACATTTTTAAACTTCATTTCATTAAATTTCCAATTAAAAATTATGCTGTAAAGGAAAAATACTACTGAAAATATATTTTAAATATTAATATATATTAACAATATTAGCATTAGAGTGAGTTTGCAGGGTGTTTAAATAGAATACACAAAATTAAAATAATTTGACAATTTTTTACAATTGATCTTACACATTAATTTTTAAAACATATTTTCATTAATAATTTGAATGTCACTTATGCTGATCATAAATAAATAAACTCTTATAATTTGTGGTAATAAAAGTGCAGAGAAGATATTATAAAATAAAAGTGAAATGAATTTTCTAGAAACACCACGATGCCAGAACATCACTCTATCCATGTTAAAGAATTTAAGCCGAAAGACAAAATTAGTTTAATTTAAAAGTCGAAAGATGACCCCACAACATCCTAAAACCTTCATCATAATCTACTTTGAAAAGACACCCAAAACCACCAAAACTCATAAATATAAATATTATTATGAACAACACAAGAAATCACATATGATCCTCTCTCACCTTTTCTTTTAAATTAATTAATATATATATATATGTTAAACTACTTGTTTTAATAGAACTGGTATACATATGTAATAGCAGTGCTTTTGAAAACCGTTTAAATTTTAAATTAGAATAAAAATTTGGATTAATCATAGTTAATTTGGTTGTATAGTTTTACTTTAGTTCTTTACTAATTAATTAATACTGCACACGGATTACTTGTCGAATCTACCAGATGTAGTTATAAAAATTAATGAAATAAAAGGAAATAAATAAGAGATTAAGAACATGATTGTATTTGCACTGGTAATCTTATGTAGTTGAACATGATTGTTTAAAATAATGTTTAGGGTTTAGAAAGAGTGTGTTCAAAACTATTTGATATTGAAATTTCATTTTCGGACTGACATTTTGAGTTTAAAAGTGTATATAACTGATAAGTTAATTGAAGTTAGAAAGATAAATTTTAGATCAAATTAAAAATTTATAATGTTTGAATTAAATTTTAAAAGTTATAATATAAACAACATTTTCAATATATAAAATTGCATAATTCACCATTATGACATTTTTTCCTTTGCCCAATTAAAGATTTTGTTCTTTAAAGTTGTCTTCTACGAAATTTTTCTTCTTAGATTGGTGCTTAAAACTACAAGTAGGTATGTTCTCGATTAAAAAAAGGGTTTTAAGACGAAAGGGATGCGAGATAGAATTTTTTTTAGAAGAGTTAGTTTTTGAAGTAGTTGGATGAGGTAAGACTTAGTTATTTGGTTTTGCTAGTAATAGCATCTAGAAGTTTTATATGAAATATGTTTTGTTATGTTTTGTTCGGAGAGTGAAATGTTTGCTTATATATTTTGTATAAAAGGTTTAATCACCTCTTAAGTGAATCACATTTATTTTATTTTTTTATTAATAAAAATTGATTCATAAAATATATACCTTAATTTAATATAAATGATGAAAATAATCTCACAAACACATTTTCATATGATGATTCAAATAGAGTTGAATTTAATGCCTATCTCTTCTGTCTTTTCTGTTTTATTGTATTCTTTTATAATAAAAAAATTAAATAAAATATTTTTTAACGTATATTTAGGTATTTTCAAGCATGGAGTTCGAAGCATTGTAAAAAAATATCAACAATGAAAAGTAACAATAAATATATATATATATATATATATATATATATATATTCAATTTTAGCTTTTGTTATGAAGGGTGAAAGAAATTTTTCTCAATTTTCTCATATGCTTCTAATGTTGGAATTTTATGTATGGAATGATGAGATTTTTGGTATCACTCGTATAACTTCAAGTTAACAATGAATGGTGCAGTAAGTAATTTTTTAAGATAATTAATACGATACGTTTTATTGATCTCTGTTATTTTTTTAGTACATAACTTGTCTTTTTATAATAAAGTTGGAAATATTTTTAAAACACTTGTCATTTATTCATAAAAAAAAGCAGAATATATATATATATTAAGTTGGGAATTACACGTTGATAATGCAGTTTAGACCTTATATTATATTAGAAGATTTAATCTCACTTTTGGTACATCACCTTACCTTAAGACAGAGTATTATAATAAGTACTTAGGATTCCTTTAGGAGATTTCCTTATACATGAGACAAAAAAAAAGGTTAAAAGGATCGCCAAAGCAACAATAACAAAAGAGGGCCAAAAGAAAAAAAAAAACTTCATAATTCACAAACTATACACTGATCAATAAAATGCACATCTTCGAGGAAAAACACTTTAATAAAATGATGTTTTCAATTAAAACAGGGAAAGAAGAAGAAAAGTTAAACATTGTGTTGTGAGTGCATGAAAGATCTTAGATTTTGTATAAATAAACAATGTGTTAATTTATGATTATAAGATGAAGGAGTTTTGATGGGTGGAGCATTGGAGGAGCACTATCTTTGGAAAAACATGATGAGAAGAGAACAGGTGTGAGCTTAGATGACGTCGAAGGCATGATAGGGTTAATATTAAAATGGTGAGAATAGTGAAAATGGTATCCAACAATATTATAGTTTAATGAAGTTTTAGATATTATAGTGTTCTTCAGAAGTAATCAAATCCAACAGCTGGGGAAATGTCATTAGTTGTCTTGTTTTAAAAATGGGCACCACTGTATTTTATGTTTCATGCTTTGGATTATGCCTCCTTAGTTTCTTCTTTTGTGACCAGGTGCAATGACCCTATTTTACAGCTGTCCTCACCCAACCAAATCTTTCTTTCATTCTTGGCATCAACCTTAGTCATATATAATCTGTTTTCTCTTCCATGCTTACTCATGTCACCTAATTGCATAACACATTCTTCAATTTTCAAATATGCTTTTTTTTTTATTATTTAAAGAGAATGATACATGCTCTCTAGTATACCACATGTGATTTATGATATGAAAAAAAAATGTTTTTGTAATTTCATTAAAAAAAACTAAAATTTTCAACAAAGAAATAAGGAAGTTGTGGAGTGATACGAGTTGATATATTATATCAGTTGTTTTTTATTAAATAAAAAAATTTACATTACATTCTTCTAACTTTTCTACACTCTCCTAACACCTAATTAAAAAAAAAATATTTATACTTTTTTTAGGACATTCATCTTACATCATTATATTTTTAAATAAAATATCATATAACTAATGTTGAGGGTATTTATGTATGACCACTTTGTTAAAATGGCAAGTTTTTACATTATTCATTGGTCTCTACTTCTAACCCTCTTTTTGGCATAAAATTTTGCCCTAGAAACAGTATTATAAGGAGTGCTATTGTTACCTTTCAATTAAATTTAATATTTTATTTAATCATAATATTGATATAAAGTAATTATAGTTGGAAATCATGAGTAAAAAGGAGAATTTTGAGTGTGCAATTAAAAAATATTTTTATTGTGATATAATTTATTCCACCATAAAAGAAATAGCATTACAAAAAATATAGTCTTTTATTTTATAATCTATGCAGTATTTTTTTTATCAAATCTTAATCCGTATTATGAAGTTAAAATTAAATATAATGGAATAACAAATAAATGTAATTATTATCCACAAAAGACATAAAAGAGTGTGATGGTATTTTGGTGATTTGGTACTTGATGGAGAAGCGTGCAACATTTTGAGTGTGAGTTGGTCTCTATGGTTTAAACATGTTCTTAAAAAAGTGTTACCCGTAGTACCTTAAACAGTGAAGTGGATAGACATCATAAGAAGTTCAGAAAGTGACCTTTGATTGAGTGATGGAATCCAGTTGGGGCAAAACTTCAGGTATAAATATGCTACAAACACTGCACCCAAACACATGCAAGAAACATTAGACCTAATTCAGTGTCACAGAAATTGGAAGAACAAACTTGGAAGCCTTATTGCATGTATTGGGGAGAAGTTTTGGGTGGCCATATGGGTAGGGGTGTGATGGAGGAGGAGGTATGGAGGAAGGGACCTTGGACTGCTGAAGAAGACAGATTGCTTGTTGAGTATGTCAGGTTGCATGGTGAAGGAAGATGGAACTCTGTTTCTAGGCTTGCAGGTAACACTCAACCATACTCTTTTGCTGCTTTGTTTATTGAATTTTACATTTCTAAGTCACAATCCCACTATAGAAGCAAAACAACTGAAATTGTTTTCAACTTCTACTATCTACATAGTGGCTACATACATTCATGTGTACCTTAAAGATCTTCATTCTTAATATTAAGGAGTGATTAACTGCGTATTATTGTGGATAAGGTGAAGTGATTATGTGACAAGGGTAAATGATGTATGTATTGTTGTTGTTATTCATGAACAGGATTGAAAAGAAATGGGAAGAGCTGCAGATTGAGGTGGGTGAATTATCTGAGGCCTGACCTCAAGAGGGGACAGATAACACCACAAGAAGAGAGCATAATTGTAGAGTTGCATGGTAGATGGGGAAACAGGTAAAATTCATATGCCTATTCTCTTGCTTTGCATGTTTTTGGCAGCATATTTTTCTGACTTCTAACAACTAAAACAAAAAAACTTCAGGTGGTCAACAATTGCAAGGAGTTTGCCAGGGAGAACTGACAATGAGATAAAAAACTATTGGAGGACTCATTTCAAGAAAAAGGCAAAAAGTCCCTCTGATGCAGCCGAGAAGGCAAGAAATAGACTCCTGAGGAAGCAGCAATTTCAGCAGCAACAACAGCAGCAGTTGCAGCAGCAGCAGTATCAGGCACAACAACAACTACAGTTCAACTTTGACATGAAAGGCATCATGGCCTTGCTTGAGGACAACACACATAGAGCACCTTATATATCTCAATCTAGAGAAGAAATGGTAAACATGCAGCAAAACAGCACAGAGGAGCAAGGGTTCTTGTACTCCATGCTCAATGGCCACCCTTCTGCACCCGAGACCTCAGCTGAAGAAAGTTTGTGGGGTGATGGTCTGTGGAACTTGGATCATGGCAATTTCACTGTAGCTAGTGCAGCAAGCAAAGTTGGTCTATACAATTTAGTTGCTCCCTTCTGTTAATGGTTTCGAAAAAGTACTCCTAGTTAATCTAAGTCCTAATTTCATATGGCTCCAAAAAAAAACCTAGAGCTTTGGAGTTTGGATGAGTTATTATTGTTTGCTGCATAAGGTGTGTGGTAGCAGTAGTAAATTATATTGTGAAGGCAACTTAGTTTGTAACCTGTCAATAAAGTGTCTCATTTTTTTCTTATAAAAGTTAAAAGAGAGATAATATTTTTACAATCCCTTACCAAAATATAATTGAAAAGATAAATGACTTTTTACGGTGAGGGTCGTACGATCAATTACATGTATCGTTTCTATAAATGATCGACATTGACCGATGTCATGGTCTATTTCAATGGGTTAACCGACATCTTACACTTAAATAGATTCAGTGAAGCTAATCCATGATTAAAAATTAGGTAATGTATTTCTAAATATGGTTTAGTTCCCTAATCTGGTCCAATAAGAAAGGCTCATTAGAATAATATAAATAACACACATTCCAAGATTCAAGTATGTCATCATATACAATGCTCTGATAACCGAGCGTCAAATACCTTTATTAACTTGGTCTAAATGTTTTCTGCAGGTACCATCCGAGTCTGAACTATGAGAAGACCGAGAGATGAGATGAGTAAAGAGTAACAAGAAACTTGCGAAGAAGAAAATTGTAATACAATCCGACCAACCGAGAAAGAAGAAGAGTAATCTTAATAGTTGTCTCAACCCAACCTTCTTTGATAACAAGTTTTTAGTGAAATATATAATAGTTAAAGAAATTGAAAAATTTTAATATTTGTAAACGGGTGTCTTGAAAAGTAACATTTTTCAATATAAAATAAAATTTGATTTTGGATAACAAGCACTGATGACAGAGAACCAAATGCAATAAGAAACTGATAAAGGAAACTTTCCCTTTGCATTTATCCTAAAAGCTTATTAAATAATCACACATGATTTTTTTAATAAATCTTCTCACACATCGAGTCATATACTTAAAGCGTTGGATCCGGAATTTTTTTAATGGGGAAAAATATAGATTATAATATATTTTTACAAAATAAGCAATCCCTTATTGAAAAAAAATTAATTTATTATATCTTTTTTTCTCATGTATTTTTAGTTTGACTTAAAAATTTATCTTACAAGAGTAATCCATTTCTTATGAAAGTAAATATATTATTTCACTGCTACAAAATTTAAATAGAAACTAATTTTAAAACTAACAAATGATTAATTGTTATATTAATTAAATTAAATAATATTTTAAAAGTTAAAAAAATTATTAATATCTAAATTAGTTTTTATAATTAATAAATAATTTTTAAATTAATATCTAAATAATTATCAATTATTTAAATTTTAAATTTGATAGTTAAAATATTAGTAGTTAATTAAATATTAATTTATAAATTATTTATCTATAATAAAAATTAATTTAAATATCAATAATTAGTATTTAATCTCTAAAATAATTTTTAATTTTTTCAACTAATTATTTTTTTTTCACTTTTCGTGTTAATATATATCAATTAGCAGAGAGTTAAATTTCATTACTTTATGATATATAGTTTTACGATCGTGCAATTGGTTTTAACTATACAACGTAACATTTAAGTGATGAAGTGACTCTAAGAATTAAAATTGCATGATATCAAAATTAAGAACTAAAATTGCATAGTTTTAAATAAATTTTAATTTTCATATAAATTTAACTATTTTAATTAAGTTTTTATTAAATATTTGTATTCCACTGAGTATTCAACATTTTTATTTTTATTCTATTGAGTATTCAACATTTTTATTTTTATTCTATTGAGTATTCAACGTTTTCATTAATAACAATAATATTAATAATAATATTTGGAAAGGTTTTTGTTATGTACACGAGGTACATTAACAACAAATTCTTGTTTAAGTTGGAAGGAGCGTTGTTTTTTTAGTTTTACAAAATATCAACTTTTGGAAAGGTGTCAACAGTAATGAGAAGATGTGAATAGTAAAGCCTGTAACTCTGTCACATCACTTCTCTGTTTTTCCTTTGAAACTCAGAGGACAATTGTTTCCTCACCCCTATATTTTCATCCTACATACCATATCTTTAAAATACCCATTTTGCCCTTGTTGGTTTATATGTTTTTGAAGAAGCTCACAAACTCCATTTTTGTGTGCTTGAGCTCCATTGTTGTACTGTTATTGGTTTGGAGATTTATTTGTTAAAGGATATTGCTGTAGTAGGATAAGGTTTTCTGGAGCTTGAAGCTAAGCATAAGGTAAACAATATTTTTTTATGCTTTTCAAATTACAATGATTTTCATTAATTTATATATATATATATATATATATATATTAAATTGCACAATCTAAAATGTTAAATATGTATTCAAAATTGGAGTTATAAATTGTACTATGGAAATAAATGTTTATGTGTTTAAAAGTTATAATTATGTTTGACAGAAATGAAATGATTGATATTAGAATAAAATGTCAAATAAAATTAATGTATGATTGGTATGAATGAATTTTTTTATATCTTGTGAGTGATGAAATAGTTAAAGATGAACGTAGAAATATTTACAATAAATAAGATAATTAAATATGTTATTATTTGTTTCGAAAATTTCATTACTAATATTGTAATGTATTTGTATATACTTTTTAGTGCATTGAAAAAAATATTTGTTATTAAAAATTAAATAACTAAGATTATAAAAAAAATAAAAAGAAAATTGTAAATTTCATGAAATGTAAGTAACAAAATTGTATTTAAATCTAAAATTTAGATTATAAAACTATTAAAGGAGCATTGACCCTCTTAAAAGATTCTATATATTTTTTATCAAATTTGTGACGTACCAGTATTCTGCCGCTAAAAACATTGAATTTAATAATTTGGTCAAAGAATGGTGAAGTTTATCATTTATGAGTTGTGACTTTTCTTTAGGTTGCCTTTGGATGTTCTAGACACATTGACTTTCGAGTATATTCTTTTTGCTAATAATTTTTTAATTTTCATGTTTAAAAATAAATTACATTAGCTCTTATATTATGTTTATTTTAATATATTTTAAAAAATATTTTATAAACAGAAAAAAGTAATATACATATTAGCAAAAATTACTGAATATGACTATATTTGAGATTTAAACAAGGGTTAATTACAATTTTAGTTCATAAAATATAGTTGTATTTGGTTTTTAATATTTATAAATAATTTTACTTAACTTTTGACTTTTGTAAAATAGTGATCTTGATTTTTTTTATTATTTTATTATAATGAATAGATAATTTGTTTTTTTAGTAATTATCAAATATTTTAAAAAAAAATACTCATTCCAAATAAACAAAACAATATAGAAACTAGGAAGGATATCCTTCAATTTTTTATATAGAAAGATCAATTTTATGGCTTCTGTTTTTGTATTTGCTAGTAGAGATATATGCTTAACTTCTTAAACGATTTTTTAGATGAGTTTTTTCTTTTAAGAAAAACATTATAATTTAAAAATTAAATTAAATTATTCATAATTTAGAATTAATCTATGGGTTTAAAAATAAAAAATTTAAAAATTATATGAAAACAGTTTTTATAAATTAATTTGTATAGAACCTAATTTTAACATATTAAAAAAAAAATCTTCTTAATTTGATTTTTGGAAAAAGTCTTTTCAAACATTAGTTATGGAAGTAGTTGGTGTGTTCTTTACGAAATAGTAACATTTCTACATTAAATTATTGCTTTTTGAAATATTATAAACTCGTCATTGAACCTTCCACCTTCTACCTCTTCCATTTCTTTTAAACCAAAACCTCATAAATTTGTTTAGATATTTTGTTATATGAAGATTGAGTTAAATTTAAAAATATTTTTAACAAGATATTAAATTATTTAAAATCTATATTAATGAAAAAAATATCAATTATATAAACTAGTGTAAACTTATCTTATAGTTTGGTATAATGTTTATGATTTAAGATTTAGAACTAATTTATTAATAATAAATTTATTTTTACATATCTTATTTTATTATGGTTTATTACCATTCTTTTATATAAATTTAATGAATTTGTAAATTTTTAAAAAAATGAAAATTTTGATGATAAAATGTACAAAAGAACAAGTAACTAAAAAACTGATAAAAGTCTATCAACTTTGTAATTTGGCCTAATTATAGTTATATCATTTTGCCTTACGAAACAACAGATAAACTTCAGTAGTTCAAAAATGATGACAATATATTACAATAATAGAATAATTTTAATAAAAAAAATGAATGATTTTGATAGAAGGTTTAATTTATGAATCCAGATGAATAATAAATGGAGGTCAACAGAAGATCAGTATTTTAAATGTGAATATTGGTTGTCATATTTCAATAATTATCACAATAATTAATTTGTTGATATTATTTGTAGTATACGTGAGTATGTGTCTTTTTCCATAATATGATTATTGTTTTAAAGAAAGTAAACTAAAATACTAAAATAAAATTGAATGTCTTAGTACACAATCAACGTACGAAAAAAAACATCACCCACAGTGATAAATCTCGGGGCAATTTATATTTGAATATTCTGACATAATAGTGGTGGAAAGAGACAAGCACCATACAATATATTATAATATTAATAGTAAGAAACATATTAACATTTTCTTCTTGAAACTTATTAGAAACAAACTATTGTTACCAAAATTAGATCAGGATGGTGACAATTAAATAGATAGCTACCAATTTTCTCATCTTAATTAATTAGATGCGTATCTTCTAACTTACTATTATTTAATCAATGTAAATTATTGCAAAACCTTCATACCGAAAATGATGTTACAGTGCTACTAATTTCAGGTGAGTTTAAATCTTAAATAAGTTAATTAGTGTTAAATCTTCTTATTTTTTTTAAAAAATAAACTTTAACTCAAATTTATTAAATTGGTTGATAAAATTATATTTGAATCTAGTTATATTTATGAAAGTTTTTATTTATAGTTAATAATATTAAAATAGTTTATTTTAAAAAAAAATGATATTATTGAGTACGTGTTCTGAATTATATACATATATATATTATGTTAATTTATATATTATAAAATATTTTTATTTTTAGTAATGATGTTTACAATAATTTATTTTAAAAATAACATTAATGTATGCAGCTAGTACACAAAACAAACAAATCACTGCGAATGCGTAAAGGTAAGTGATTCATAACTAACTAATAAGTTGTCATAAAAAAATTAGGAATTTTAAAAGGGTTATTCATCTGTAATCCGTGTGGGTAACTCAGCTTCTACAAATATGATTGAAATCAATAATTGAGCTTCAGACAGATGTGTTTAGGGGAAATTTTATGGAATTTGAAATTATAGAAATTTAAATTACACAGATTTAAATTTCCTATATCTTTTAATCATTGAAAATCATTGAATTAAAAATAATTTTAAAATAAAAAATAATTAATTGTTATATTGACTAAATTAAAAAATATTTTAGAGATTTTTTTTTTCTTTTAAACTTTGGTAGCTAATTGGATATCAATTTAGAAACTATTTATCAATAATAGAAACTAATTTAAAAATCAATACAATTTTTTATCTTTAAAATGATTTCTAATCCATATATATTATGCCGAAAGGCAAAACAACGACAATTATTTCCAATTTAAAAAACGACGACTATATAGTCTATAGACGCATTTAATATACTCATAGTTTTAAATCGAAGTAATAAGAAGACAGTTATTTACCCTCATTCGTAAAAGAGAAAACACACTTAATGGAGAAAACACAAAAAAAGAAAACGAAGCACACAAAGAAAAGTATGAAAAACGTGAGTAATACACTTTTGAGTTAGGATAAAAAAGATTTTAAAAAATTGACTATTTCTAATAGCCACATTCTTAAATTAAATTAATTTAAAAAATACTACTATATTTTAAAAGATAACACATAATCATAAAAAACGTATTAAATAATGGATCGTTGTTTTAAACTTTTGTCCCTGACTAATTATATATGTATTTATATGCATGTATATTTGATGTTTATTTTATTTATTTAAGTAGCAGACAATTGCATATTATATAATAAAGAAATTGTGTGTCTTAAATTTTTTAAAAGTATATAAAAAAAACACTTAAATTTTATAACTATTTTTAACTTTCAAATTCACTGCACTAAAATCGTATTATTTGGAAACTCGGTATATTTTTTAATTTGAGAAATCAAAATAAAATTTATAGTAAATTTTAGGAACTAAAAGTATATAGTTAAACTTAATACAAAATATATTACTATTCAATCACAAACTATCCTAATTTTAAATTTATTTATTTTTATAATAATTATAATAAAAGGAAAACTAATAATAACTCATAATTAAAGGATAATTTAAAACTTTTTATGTTATTAATGTATAATCATTAAACTTAAAAAAATTCAACAGCCAAACAGCAGCTAAACTGTTTGTTACATTCTTCTGTATACTTTTGGTAATGTTTTTTTAGCCAACATTCATTTTTCCTTTTTTTTCATGTTTTTTTTCATGTGTTTTTTTTTTTATCAGCAAAGAATTAAATAAATTAAAATGGGATACTTTAGGGGTATCCCAACCCATTTACAGGTAATGTATATAGATACATAGGATGATATCTAACTATGTGACACCTCTTCCCTACCTAACAAAAAATACCATCCA
>Ga0123342_1000756_pt1 | contig 52649 bp, 30 predicted proteins | sample Turbeawhitnodule_FD_89960 | JGI IMG/M metagenome (GOLD analysis project Ga0123342, IMG submission 89960) | Root nodule microbial communities of legume samples collected from Mexico - Turtle bean Mexico white nodule | ecosystem: Host-associated > Plants > Roots > Nodule | place: Mexico: Nepantla...
AAATTAATGCAGGAAATAGTATTACTCATGCCTATACTTCAGGCATGAAACACAGTTCAGAAATCGGTGAAGCAGATAGCTAGTTTGGTTTAATAAGATTATGTTTCTCATCTTTGTAAACTAGAGTTCATAGATGTCATTTTCATCACAAAAAAAAAAATACAGAGCTGTAAGGGGTGAATTTCTAGGCTATAGAGTTTCTTTAGTTCATGACTATGTATGATGTAATTGTACATAGGGAATTGTAACATTGCAGATATTTTTCTTGAAGAGATCACTTCTGCAGCATTGTTTTCGTTGGATTTGAAAAACTGTATAGGCTAAGATAAATGTAATTGTTGTGAATGATACATTTTGTTTTCCAGCTACTTTCAGCTTTGTTTAAAGTAGTTTGGTTTTTCATTGCAAATCCGGTGACAAGCATTTCGAGTCCCATGATTTGTAATATTATACGGTCCTCAAAAGTAGTTTTCTGATATGGAGAGTATCTGAATCGAAAAAGAAGAAAAGAAATATTGGCATATATGAATGGTATAATATGATTGTAAATGGCAACTCCTAGAAATGCCATTTTTGGCAGCTGTTGAATATTAGCAGAAATGAAAAAAAAATGATGAAAATGAGATATATTGACGCAATAATAAAAGATACAGATGATACGCTGTAAAGGGTTTAAGGAAAGAGGTGATGCCTTATTCCTAAATCCTACTATATTTTTGGTACTTCATAATGAAAATCACATTCTGAGAGTTGCAATAGGTAGTAATAGAAAAAGGTAATAATGCAAAAAGGGGAGAAAAAGGTAAATAGAAAGTGAGAACTTTAATTGCATTGTCTCTAAATTTGGCAGCTACTCACCCAAGCCTACCCAACAGTAGCTCATCTGTTTGTTAGGCTGCTGCATTCATTGGAACCTAACTTTTGGGAAGGAGATTTCTGAAGTTTTGTGTGAGAGAGAGATAATGTGAATATTTGAGAGTTATTCGAATTGTTAGAATAGATTTATAAGGATAATTAATTGAAGTTTGTAAGTAATATAATAGGTGAAAGAAATTTTATAAATTAGTTTAAAGATGTAAATGTAAGTTTACAAATTTATAAAGTTTTTTAAAAATATTTAAATAATTAAATATGAAGAATTTTTGTATAGACTTGAGTTAATTAATATTTTGTTGAATAATTATTTAAAAAAATGAATTTTTTGGAATATGTAAATTTTTTATAAATTTTTTTTGATAAGTAATATGATGAGTGTGATTGAAATTTTATTTTATTTAATTAATAAAAGATTAAGATTACATGTTTATTATTTTAAAAACTAATTAAATTATTTATGTATTTATTTTTTTATAATTAATAATAATATTATTAAGTAAATATAAATTCATAGATATTTAATGTCTTATTTAAATAAAAATTTAAAATATATATATTTTTTTAAATATTCAAAATCTTTAATAAATACCAATACTAAATATTCAATGTCCTATTTAAATAAAAATTTAAAATATATAAAATTTTTAAAATATTCGAAATCTTAAATAAATACGAATCCTAAATATTTAAATAAAAATATGAATTAAATAAAATTCCTAAAATATTTAAAATCCCAAATAAATATAAATCCTAAATATTTAATGTCTATTTAAATAAAAATATGAAATATATAAAATATTCAAAATCTGAAATAAATAACAATCCTAAATATTTAAAGTTATATTTAAATAAAAATCTGAAATATATAAAATTTATAAAATATTCAAAATCTTAAATAAATACAAATCCTAAATATTTAAAGTTATATATTAAAAGTCCTATTTTTTGAAATTTACCTATTTCCATAAAATCAACGTAAAATTACATCAATTTTTTAGATTTGCTGAAATTGCATATACTATATTCTTGAGTGATCCATGCAAAATCATTCATAAAGAAAAAGTTGAGAGTGAGAGAGAAATTGACACTTTATATTTTTTTGAAGAAAAATACGGGAAGTTAATTGATTCGTATGCAAACAAAAATTAATTTGAAGTGAAGTGGATGTCCAAGACAAATTACAATATCAAAAGATAAACTGATCTTATAATGAAGCTTGACGGAAAAGAATAAAAACCAAAACAACATTCTCCCTCAAAAAATATTTGGTGACGAACAAATTTGCTATTAAATTAACTAAATATCCGATTTTTCACTTGCAGTCAAAGCACCTTGATATAAAATTTCGGGCAAATTGATAGTTTTAAAAAAGTGAAACTATCTATTGCCGAACTAAAGATCGAGTAGTGGATATTTTTTCAAAGCGATTGCGTTATTTTAAAAGTGAAGAAAGTGTTTGGAATGATACAAAATATGATTTGAGGAAAATTAAATTAAAGTTACTGTTACTTTATTGGACCGCAAATCACTTCATCACCAAGTAATTGGTATTTTAAAAAAAAGTATTCATTTGACAGAACTGGAATGGCAGAGCCACGCAATTGAGCTTCCATATTTTACTCCACCGCCACTATTTCTTTAGGAACCAAGTTTTGGTTTATCTTGGTTTTATTATTTTATTGTTTTCGAAAGCCTATAAAAGGCAAGAGGCAGAATGTATCAGGATCATACTAGTTTATGAATGAATTTCACCTAAAGTGCCAATTTTTCTGTGTGTCAACTTCCTTTTCTTCCTTACGTGATTGAATTTAGTTTTCAGTTTTTCCCAAAACAACATTCACTTCCTGCATCATAACGCTGAATTCTATAAGTTTAATAGTTATGTATGCAGATCAGGCAAGAATAAGATTATCAATCCTCAGTTACAGTTACTAGATTTTAACCTTGCACTGTGAAAGCTTAATCGAAAATCAACTTATTCTGTAATTAACAACAGAGAATTTACAGATCAAAATTTCTCTACTCTCTAGTGAGCTATCCATACCTTTACATGGGTCTTCCTCCAACCAACTTGCCCCATTAACACAAAAAATAATGGTTATGGAAACATCTTCTGTTTATGGAGTATACATTATTGAGAAATAAAAACATCAATTTGCAATGGTCAATACAGGCAGAACTATAATTGACTGTAAATTACCAATGCTTATGTAAATTATCTTCAATCTGAATTAGTTGTCAGGCTATAAGCAGGAATCTTAGCAAGTCTTCCTTCTTCCATTACCGATCTTATTCTCTCCACCTCCTTCCACAAGCCTCTATTGGCATAGATATTAGACAACACCACGTAAACCCCATCACTCCATGGTTCCAATTCTTGCAAATGCTTAGCTACCCACTCCGCCATGTCCACATTCCCATATTTCTCACACGCACCCATCAAACACCCCCACACTACCGAGTTTGGCTTCATAGGCATCTCCTCCACCATTCTTCTGGCATCCTCAAGCAATCCAGCTCGACCCAGAAGGTCCACCATGCATCCATAATGCTGCAATTGGGGTGCTATGCCATAAACATTCTTCATCATATCAAAATAAATTCTCCCTTCTCGAACTGCCCCACCGTGCACACAGGCACTAAGCACTCCAATAAAAGTCACATAATTTGGCCTCACCCCAGCCTCCCTCATGTGACAGAAACATTCAAGCGCTTCCTTCACATGTCCATGCATCCCATACACCACGATCATGGACGTCCACGACGACACACTTCGTTCCTCCATAGTTGCAAAAACCTTGTAAGCCAGGTCCAGCCGTCCACACTTCCCATACATATCAATCAGCGAATTCAACATCAAAACATCAGTCCTCTCACCAGCTTCAACCTGGAAAACACATTTATGCAACTGGAGAGCCAGGTTGAGGTCACCAATCTTCCCGCAAGCCGAAGTCACATTAACCATGGTCAACCCATCCGGCGCAAATCCCCGCCTCCTCATATCAAGGAACACGCTGCTCGCATCCCGGACAAGGCCAGATTGGGAAAGCCCACCTATTACAGCATTCCAAGAACCAAGCTTTGGGTCAGGATTTTCATCAAACACCATTCGGGCACTTCCAAACTCGCCAGCTTTAAAATACAAACTCAAAAACCCAGTTTCACAGAACTCGTTACATTGCAGTCCAACCTTGATACCAACGGAGTGAACCTGTTTCCCGAGCTTAACATCATAAGTTTGGGAGACGGCCTTGAGAACAATGGGAAGAGTGTAACAATCGGGCAAAACCCCATTCCGCAACATTAAAACGTGGATGCGAAGTGCATTGCGTGGAGCCTCTAGCCTGGTGTATGATCTTATGATATTGTTCCAATTAAACGGCGCAGGATTGGAGATAAAAAAATGCGTCCTTAAAACGTGCGCATACACTCGATTCAGTTCCCGCACAGTAGCACAATTACACAAATGAGCAGCAACCAACGCTACAAGGTCGCTCCCAGAATAATCCAGAAGAGATCGAAGCACAGAGTTTTGGGTAGAGAAACAACGATGACGAAGAGGGAATGCGAGTTGGAACAACCTGCGCATAGACATAATAATAACAAGGCCTTTTCTTTTCGGGTTGAGCGAGGTTTTCTAAAATAGAATAAGGGCATTTTAGGTAGTACGAAATTACAAAGAGAATGTAGGAAAAGGCCCTTAAAAGGAAGTTTCTTCATGCACCTTTACGTTTCTTCCTGTACCCCATAATTTTAAAATTCCGAAACTAGTCTTGATCTTTTATTTGAAAATGGTACCTGCATTTTTTTAATTACGGATTTATAAATTTGGAATGCATTTTTTACATTACGGATTCTGAAATCGGAAAACATACTATGGATTCGCAAATCTGAAAGATTACCAGATTTACCAATCTAGAAGATTTATGGATGCACCAATATTTTTTTGAAGGCAAAAAAAAATGTGGATTCTCTGTTCTGTAAATCTAGCGGACTGCACTGTCTGGAATCGCAACATATGTATTGCGAAAATGAAAGTCTGCAATAAAAACAAAACTATAAATCCAAATTCTAAAAAAATTTTACTTACCTTCTTTTTCCAAGAACTGCTAAGAGAAACCACCAAACTACCACCAAGTAGTCGAAGACCCCACCAAGAGAAACTGATTCCTGTGCCAAGAGATGGAGTATCGTCGTTGTTGAGAGAGCAATGTAGTCTGTGTGCAAAGGAAGAAGAAAGAGTAGAGTGTGAGTTTTGTGTGCATTTTAGGGTTTTTAAAAAATATTAGGTATAAGTTTGTCTTTGCATAACATTATGGGCGTGCAGGAAGAAAAACGTAGGGGTGCAGAAAGAAACTGCCCCTTAAAAAATAGCAGGCCTCATCCAGGCCCGACTCAGATGGCCCGACAGGTATAAAAAAATAAACAAACAGAGTTTGAGTTGCAATTTGCAGGGCAAGGCAATGTAAGCTTTTGGTTGAAGCAGAAAGTGAATTTGGAAGGTTCTTTAATTGAAAGATGGAGGAGTCAGTAGAATCAATAGCGGTTCTGGATCACGACGAAGACGATCCTTCATCCACGATATTGGATCTCACCAGTTACCAGCTTCACGACCTTGACTCGGTCGAGTTGCCTCCCACCCTCACCGAGTTGGACCTCACCGCGAATCGCTTGTCCACGCTGGACCCGCGCATAGCCAACCTCTCCCATCTGAAGAAGCTTTCGCTGCGCCAGAACCTCGTCACCGACGCCACCGTTCTCCCTCTCTCTTCCTGGAACGCCCTCGCCTCCCTCGACGTATATCGTTTAAGCCTCTGTTTGGATGGATGAACTGCATTTTTTCAAACGCATTTGTTTTATTCTTTTCTTTTTTACATGCAGGAGCTTGTTCTGCGGGATAATCAATTGCGGAACATTCCTGACGTCAGCATATTCCAGAAGCTTCTGGTATTCGATGTTTCGTTCAACCAGATTAGTTCGCTACACGGCTGTGCCAAGGTCTCCGATACGCTCAAGGAACTCTACGTGTCAAAGAATGAAGTTGCGAAGATCGAGGAGATCGACCACTTCCATCAGCTGCAGATTCTTGAACTCGGCTCCAATAAATTGCGGGTGTGTTGAGGTTAACGGGGTTTAGTTGCTGGGTCCGTGCTATGTTTGTTTCCGATGTTTTGATTTTTTTTGTTTGTGATTCAGGTGATGGAGAATTTGCAGAGCCTCGCGAATTTGCAGGAGCTGTGGCTTGGACGGAATCGAATTAAAGTTGTGAATCTGTGTGGTCTCAATTGCATCAAGAAGATTAGTTTGCAAAGCAATCGTCTCACTTCAATGACGGGATTTGAGGTATGCTCTCTACCGAGGGGGTTGTCCTCAATTTGAATTCACAAATTTGAACTTGCTGATGAATGTGGGTTCCTTTTAGGGTAAAATATTCATTTTTTCTCTCTAGTTCTGATTTGAAGCTTTAGTCTCCATACGAAAAAAATATCAAGTTTTAGTTCTCATATAGTTTTTGTATAATTTATCCACAGCAGAATTAAATTATATGCATGTGTAGGAACTAAACCTTATTTATCGTGTAGGAATTAAAACATAAAATGAAGATAAATACATGGACTACGTGAATAGGTTAACGCCCCGCACCACGCACACACCCTTTTCTTTGGGAAAAAAAGTATGCATTGATTATGTAAAATATGTTTACACTTTTAAACAATCACAAAACCACCATGCTTGGTAAGTTTGTTGATTTTTAAAATAATCTTAAAAGTCACGCCATTGGTAATTTGTGATTTGGATGTAAGTGTAAAACTGTTTTATATGTATGCATAACCATTTCTTTTTTATTATTAATTGAGAATTTTATAGTTAACCTTGATTCTGGGATGCAGGGCTGCATAGCTCTAGAAGAACTATACTTGAGCCATAATGGTATTGCAAAAATGGAAGGGTTGTCGACATTAGTCAATCTCCGGATTTTAGATGTATCGTCAAATAAGTTAACTTCAGTGGATGACATTGTGAACCTAACGCAGTATGTCTGCTTCTCCGTTAGTCCATCTATTTCCCTCCCCACTAATAAGTTTTTGAAGTCTCACATCGTTAAATTCATTGCCTTGTTTAATTTACTGCAGATTGGAAGATTTGTGGCTTAACGACAACCAAATAGCATCACTTGAAGGAGTGACCGAGGCTGTTTGTTCTAGAGAGAAGCTTACTACCATCTACCTAGAGAATAACCCATGTGTACGGTTCCTTTTTAGTGTAACAAGTTTGAATATTTTTGTTCTTGAAACCTTGATATTTGGCAACTGGGCCATATGTTGTTTTTTGCATTGTACTACAAGTTTTACTCTTTTGGTATGTCTTTAATTAGTTTCAACTGTCATTTGATCTTGTTATGGAGTTGTATTGTAGATTATGAAGTGTGGATAATCTTACCGAGTTTCATTTAGAACATATAAGCTCCCATTGCCACTATTCCATGTGTGGCTTTGACTGGATAAATAAATGAAGTCTCTGTAAAAGTGTAATTTATATGTTGGACTGTTTATATATTTTCAGCTTTGAGCCTTTCATACCTGTTGATTTTGTTATTTCCGAAGTACTGGGTTTCTAGGAGGAAGCTTAATTTGACATTTATATTTATCCTTGTGTGACAGATTCCATGTTATTCCTTGTCTGATCTTTCTTCTTCAGGACTTCTTAGTATATGATGCATTTCTTTAGGAACTAATCCTGCTTGTTTCTTTCAGGCTAAGTCACCCAACTATACTGCATTCCTTAGGGAAATATTTCCCAACATCCAACAAATTGATTCTCATGTATTTTCGTAGAAGTTTCTTGGCTTCAGCCTCTTTGATATCAGTTGCTTTGAAGCTTTATCCTAGCAGATCCATTTGTAAGTTTTGTAAGTTCTTTGTATGATTTGTCATTCTTAATAGTCGTGTTATAGGTTGCACTTTGATAATTTCTGTAATGTATGCAGGTTCCGCTTTGAAAGATTGATGATTTGGCTTTATCCACCTGATGAAGAGAATATATATGCTTATCAACCATTGGACAATATTGTGGCCTGACCATTTGTTACCTGTCGAATGAATATGCTTGTTATATTTCCTTGTTTTGCAGACCACATTTCTTTTTATTTGTTTATTTTACAACCAATTTTTGAGAAGCATTGTAACGCTTTATTTATGTTGTTTATTACATTTCCAGCTACAGCTTGTGGTATACAGAGGTGTAGATTAATGATCGTCCAGAGATCCATTGAAATTTGTTTTACTAATTTATTTTCCATAACAAGTTAATATTTATTGTCATTCTTCAAGACTCTTTTCCTCTCTGGTATTCTTCAGCTGGATGATTATTTTTTGCCTAGTAATGGATATTAGAACTGACAGTCAAAATTTCTGCCCATCCAGAATGGCGGTCTAATGTAATGCAGGACAACTATGATGAATGGGGTTACCCAATGCAGGCAGAACCAACTGCTATTACAAACGTGTTTCTTTTAGACCGTCCTTATCCATAACAAAGAAATGAGTACTTGTTGTTTCAAAGGTTATAGTTTTACCACTTTAGTCTTACAAACTTCCAATGTTATCATGTTAAACTTTATTGAGTTGTCTATGAACAGCACTGTATAAATCACTCTAGGATGTGTTTACCTTGCAAAATGGGAGAAGCCCCGAAAACAACGATGTGAGCATACATATATGTTAAATCCCACATAGGAGAGATCATCTGAAGGTTGTACAACCTGTTCAAAAAGTTTATCACATTTTCTTATCAAATGTGTACTGTATTACTTTAGAATTAAGTGTTGTTTTAGGTGTTTCTATATGATATATGACAAAATTTATTGTCTTTCCTTAGCATTGATTCAATTTTCATCAGTTATATTTTTATCACGTCATACTAGTATTTATATAGTTTATCTTTTATCTCTCATTATAGTACTATTTCCCCCCCTTTTTCTCTCTAACTGTTTTCTCGTGTCTAAAATTCATTTTCGAATAAAGAAATTTCATTTAGGTGATGAATCCAAGTCATCTGGAGGGAAAGAAAATTTGAAAAGCCTTTAGCAAAGAAAAATACCAAATCAAACAATTAGTAATTACAATTTACAAACACTAATTTTTGGATAATCTAGGTTGTCACTAAAAGCATCCTGGCACAACAGCACCAGCAACTGAACAAATTGGTTTTCCCCTGAGGTTATTTTTATTAGCGCTTAGACTTCTTAGGCAAGTTGTAGTTCTTTTTAAGGAACTTAGCAGCCGTTTCATCATTTCTATGACATAAAACTCGCAGAAGAGTGTTTGGTTCTCTTGGACTCCATTGACCAGATGTCGTGGGCAATGGGAAGTGTGATTTGGTTGAAGAATTATTATACATCTCCATAATAAGCTGAGTGAATATCTTAGTCAAGTCCTCAGTATCCTTGCGAAACAGGGGAAGCACTTCTTTAACAGATGTAGAATGCTTTTCTATCAAATCAGCTGGTAAACCCTTTCCATTGGACCAGAATAAATCAGTGAGAAGCTTAAAGTCCTCATCTATTATAACATGGTCTTGAAGAGAGAAAGCTCGTGCTGGACCCCCAGCTAACAAAACCAACAAGAGCCCATCAAAAGAAGCCTTCATTACATCAGTTATTACATGCGTTATTACTCTGTCATGCACAGTGGACAATATTATCTTCAAGCATTGGTTAAGCTCCTCAAGAAAAGGCTCAATTCTAGTGGATGAAACTTCACCAACATATAGGCCATCCCAAAGAACATGACCGAGATCCTGGAAAATCACTTTGTATGCCATGGCCTCAGAGAGTTGACGGATACCTTCCACAAAAGCAGCTTTAGAAAGCTTGAACTTCAACCTCTTCTCCATACCATCCTCTTTTGCGGATTTATAATTCCCAAGACGGGCAATGGTCCTCTTTTCTAAAACCTTTAGTCCCATGCCAATGTGCTGCATGGTATTTATGCGAACACAAAACTGGGGCAATCCAAACGAGTTATCCACGTTTGTAGTTCCAAGATGGAATATCATTCTCTGAGTCACTTGTGACTTTTCTTTTTTTCTGAATACGCCATGAAATTTTGATCCTGCCGAACACCGAGTCAAAGCTGGCATGATTGGGATGAAGGTATTACGGTTTCCTGCAGATGATCATATCAAATGAAAGCCTGGTCATCAAGAGGATTGCTGAGAAACTCTTTACGTATACGATTATCAAATGGTATGCAGTAAATATATACCACAGCCAGCTTTGGCCTTCAAAATGTATTGTTGGAGAGATTTGTCAAGAGCAAACATCAATTCAGGAAGCAAAACTGCGTGCATGGGTATTGGCAACAGAAAGAACGCTTCCAGGGAGTCATCTATGATTCCTAGAATTTCAAGAGCGGAAGGAGCAAAACACTCTTTATTTGCACGTGGAATCCACACCTGCACCAAAAAAAATTAACTGAGCAGCCCTATTAAAATGAGTTCTGGCTGACAAACCGTACCAGTATGACTTGTGAGTTAGGTTACACAATGATTTCTTGTGGTGCTAACATGTCACCACCCATCTCGAAAAGAGTCATCTAAAAAAGTAAGTTTTCTTTTGTCTAACTTGTTTCGCTCTATGCAAAAAAATACATATAGGCCTAACCTAGATCAGACTGCTGGTAAAAAATTGTGGTCAATTGCCATTTTTTTTTTAACTTGGGAGAGTTAGGAGGGTATCACTGTGTGTTTTAACAACCTAAGAGTGAGGAAATCTATCATGAGAAAAAATTTTGTGAAGTTTTTTAAAGCAAGATATCAAGTGTAAAGCTTTATTGAACTTCAAAATCAAGTTTGTAGAGGAGAACAAACTTGATACCCCAGCATCCGCAAAAAAATATAGAGAAGAAAAGATGCATTTTTATGTGACACTAATTACACAATATAAATATTCCAGATTTCAAGTATTTGATTCACAATAACCTCGTATTAACAAATATTTTAGCTTATAATTCTTTCGCAAGATGTCAAGTTTCTTTATCACAAGCATTAGCAGAAGAAAATGCCAAAAAGACAAATATGCTTGGTAATCATGCATTGATTTTTTTTTTTTAATTTCAGGCTTTTGCTAATTTGCTCCATCTTAGTTTGCCTGTTATCTTGTATTTCAAAAAATTCTCTTCACAAAGGTAAAAAGGAAGATAAACTAACATATTTTTAGAGAAAATATTACATTGATTAGATTGTTAGCAACAAACCTCTTCTTGTAGATTTCTGTCAACACATTCCTCCAGTCTGTCCACTCTGTTCTTGATCCATGACTTTACCAGATTGATAATTACAGTTTCAGCCTCGTAAGGGCACATCTCCCTTATAATGGATTTCCCACCATCGTCACTGTCAATCGAATCTTCCACTGCTATATGTACCAGATCTTTCTCCAATTTATCAGCAGCTATCAGCGTTTCTACAGTATCAGGAGTCAACTCCGTAACACTCTTAACATATTGCTTCAACTCATGACCATAACATACATGAAGGGTAGCAACAGCAACACCAGCCGCAAGTGGATGCCATCTCTTCAGTATTGGACTAAACATTGCTTTCTCATCAAAAGCCAGTTCGCTGATGTCTCGTGCAAGAACTGAGAGACTTGGAAAGTCTTTATCCTGTTGTCTAGGTACATGCTTGCTGTTGCGGGGATCCAGTTTCTGCTTGAAAGAAAGATTAAAAGGAGTTAAGTCAGGCTTTTGCCACCAAATTTAGGTAACAAGGTTTAAAAAGATACACTTAACATAATTAGTCTAAAAATCTTTAATACTCCATGAAAATTAGCCTCAAGAAAGGAAACGAGTGTTCTGTAGGTAAGGGAGTTTGAAGGGTTGAACTTGCCTGAATAAAAACAGCATGCAATGATGATGTAATGTAATTTTCAACTCTGGTGCAGGATATATCAGCTTCTTTCCTCACCCTACTACACTCTAGAGAGATATCTCCTGCCAATATCTTTGCTGACGATACTGCAAGACAAACAACACTTTGCATTGACTCAATATTATCGTCATGGAAAGTATCATGGTAGGCAAGGAGCCTTTCTTCTGCCCAAGTTAACATCAAATTCAATGCGTAGCTCAAGGATTCTGAGTAAAATGGATCCTTCATCGCCTTGGCATCTTTGGCAGCTTCTGCCAGCAGATTACTCGATGCTAACAGCAGATCATTTTCCACTTGACCAGTGGCAACATAACGTTGAAACAAGGTCCAAGAAAAACAAACATTATGCAGCATCTCATTCATTCCTAGAATAACCCAGGTTGTCTTGATGAGCTCTAAGACCTCGTCAACCTCTTCTATCACATTGGTTTCTTCATGATTATCAAAACATGCTTCTAACAGAGTTTGGTAGATCCTAAGGTTTAGCGGAAACCCATCAGCCCAATGGCATGTATCGGGAACAGACCCCTCAAATGACCTACAAGCAAGAGACATAACAACTTTGCGAAGTGCATGCATTGATTCATTGTCTTTTCCAATATCCATGGGCTTCTCAAGGCCTCCATGGATTATTTCCTGCAGGCTCAGTGCGTTAATATCTGCCTTATCTAACGGCAGGCGAGGATGCAAGAGAAGTCCTGCTTCAAGAACCTTCAAATTCCTCCTTAACCAAGCCTCGTACTCTTGTTCACTAGGAAAATCTGGACACTTGAGCTGTTGCATTAGCTCTAGCGGCAGAACCATCGATTCTATTCGTCTTCCAAGCTATTTCAAGAACAAAGACCCAGTAAGCTTGCTACCATTAAATGAATAAACGAGATGAAATTTCGGAATTTGGTCCACACATAGATAAATGAACAAAAAATTTCTCATTTATCTGTTCACTTTTTAAAATCAGAAAAATAATATTGAGTAGACAAAATAGTACTTTTCAACCACAGATCAACTTCTATGCGTTGCACCATCTAGTGTGAAATTTTATTGTATACCATTGTCATCTTAAATGGTATAAGATTCGTTTTTAACTTCTGATTGAATATATATATTTTTAGCCATGCTCTGGTTGATCAGCGGAGTCTTAAATTACGTTTTTTCATTCATATATATGATTCTTTCTTTTCAATTACATTTTTTTCATTCATATTATTCTAACTTGAGTGATTCCAAATATGGAGTTTACAGTCTTTGAAAATATTAGCAATATATTTTCCAAAATTTGATTTCGAACACCCTTTTTCCAGATGAACAAGATTCACATGAGTCTCACTAATCATTCCTGAATTAGTAGGAACTAAATAAATATCAAGCAGTAACAGTAATGTAAATGTGTTATAAAGAGTATATATCACTAACATTGTTCCAATTTTTTCTCATTGAAGAGATACGAGATACGAGGTGAATTGGTGTTCCAAGTGTAAGTTCATCAGCTTTTTGTCCCATCTTCACTTAAATAGTTAATCACTTCATCAATATTAGTCACATGCATTAACATTAATGAAGTTTAAACTCAAGGATTTTATTTTAGAGCAAAATAAAATAAAATAAAAATAGAAATAAATAAAATTTTGGAGCAGAAAGAGACCTGGCCAGCAGCTACTCTGAGGAAGGCACGTCTGACACGAGTGTCAGTGACTTCCGTCACTCTCATCTGCACTCTCATCAACTCCCCCGTCGTCGCCGCCCTTCTATTCCTCCACGACGACGTCGTTTTCAGTCCCAGCTTCTTCTTCACCTCGCTCGACGCCGTCACAGTCAGCGACCTGTACAAGGACGGAGAAGGATTCCGTTTATCTCCTCTGTTGGAGTCAGAGTGCAAGACGAACGTCAACGGCTTCGGCCCCGAACTCCGGCAGGCTCCGACGAGGATCTCGTAGGCCGTTTCCCGGAGCTCCGGTTCTGATAAGTTGGGAGCCGCGTGGGCGAAAGCGGAAGGAGGAAGGTCGTGGAAGTGGTGCATGGTGTTTGGAAACGCAACGAGTCTTGTTGATCAGCATTGGTCCGGTTTGTTTGATTAGCTGAGATAATGAATGGAAAATTGCGATGTTGAGTGTGTGCGAGAGTGAGTTTGTGTGAAGATTGGGTTTGTTATTGTTGCTTCACTTACAAGCCATCTTCCTCTCTCAGCTATTCTTATTTAGAATTTAAAGGGAAGAAAGACTCGTTTAAAAAATAAACAAAGGAAGAAACACTACTTCAAAGTTAACTCTTTTCTGCAAATCTCCCAAACACTTTCTCAAAACAATTTTGTTCCATCTCCTTTTCTTCATCTCATTTAAGAGGATATTAATAAAATACAATTTAAAATATCTAATCTACTTGTATATACTGGTAGAGTCTAAATAGGAATTGGGTTTGTATATACTGGTAGAGTCTAAATAGGAATTGGGTGTAACAATTGTCTTTGATTCTACGGTCAGTCGTTCCTCCTTCGTCCTTTTCGTATTCGCTCCTTAGTGTTAAGTCGGGAGTTAATCTATAAATAGGTTCTATAAGAATATAACATATTGATAAAAACATATCTTACTTACTCTTATGTAGAGGAGGGATTGTTTATAATATTTGGTCATGGACCCTTTGTTATGATGAATTGAATCTATAAAATATCAGTGTTAACTTATTTCTATAAAGGTTTCCTGATTTTTCACCTGGATTTGGTGGGTTGTGTCCTTAATTCTTAAGAAGTCTCTACAACTGTTTTAACTGTTATTTATTATAATTATTTTAAATATATTCTAACTTGGTCTATCGGTCACCAAGGTGAAATAACATGGTTTGTCCGGTACCTACCAATATATTTGTTTTAATTATGATTTTTCTAACCTTTCTTTTGTTTCTTAACACCTCATCAGTTTTCGTTTATATTTCACACATCATTGACGGAAGTACATGTTTGTTCTCATTTTTTTTTATATTTAATAATTGATCAGTGATCAACTAATATATAATTATGTTACCTGGTATTGGTATTAATGTTTATAAGATTACTCTGTTGTCCTAGCTATCTCAATATAATCAAAATATAAGAGTTTAATTTTACAGTATTCTGTTGTGTTAAGAATTTCAGTGAAGTTCATATCTCCAGGATCGGCTTTTTTAAGCAGTGGAGTGCTTTAACCTTCAGTTTATCTGCATATTGGAAGTTCCTTTCTTGCGAGAGTATGCTTACATTTTGAGATAATGTTAGGTATGTGAATGTTAATTTAGTAGTTTATTAATTACTACAACACGTTACGAAATTCATTGGGAGAAGGAAAGATATCAAAACGCCATCCCCTGGCCTACTTGTTAAAGGGCTTTAAATTAATATGGACCAAGTTTTTGGGCCCTATATATGGCTTCTGTTAATTTGAGGACAATTTCTTCCTCCACCTCCATAACTTCTTCACTCACCTCCACCGAGGAACTGAAATTACAATTTTATCTTCTTCTTCATTTGAACACCCCACTTCCAACTGTCACCGCCAGAGCAACCTCATATTTTTACCGTCTAAACAAAAGAAATTGTATTTTATATTCTAAAATTTGAAAACAAAAATTGTATTTCGAATTTTAGAATTTAGAATACATTCAAATTCTATAAGTTAAAATACATTGTATTCCAAATCCTGAATTGTATAATTCGTTGTATTTCGATTTCTAAAATTTGGAATATAAATATTTTATTTTAAATTATAAAATTCAGAATGAATAATTTCAGTTTTTGAAAATATGGGTGTCAGAAAAAATTATAGAGGTGCATAAAGAATTTGCCTAATTTGATTTTTTTCTTGGTATTGAATCCAAGAATACTTGAGCCCATGTTTTCTCTATCTCTCTCTACCCAACTTGCCATGTTGCTTATCATAATTAATATTTCTATATATGCATTCTAATAACATTAAAAGTGTTGAACCAAAAATATTTAGGACAATTCATAGTTATATTAATATCAATTATGTTCAATTAATTGGTAAAGTCGAATTATGGCTACTCAAATCCCATTTTAGGTCTTGGAGAAAGAGATCTTCTCTATAACTCTTGTTTATTTATCTTTATAGTATTAAATAAATGAGATTTTATCAATATTTGTAAATATTTTTGTAAAAAATAATTAATTTTCATATTATGTTTATAGTAAGATTTCACGTGACATTCTAAATTTAGGGAGTGAGATGTTTATTGATGGATATGATTTTATTTACACTTTAAAGCTCTAATAATACATTTTTAGATTGTAATCATGTATAAATCTAGTGCTTATTTTTTATTCATCTAATTTAGTTTATTCTGGTCTTAGTTGCTATTTATGTTAATTTTGTATTTTTAATTAGAGTAGACTATCTAATACTTACACACAAGTTTAATATGTGAAAGTTTAAGTTGCTTATTTGAATTAAAATGAAAAACGATTTAGGAAGATTTTCATACCTAGAAATGTAATATTTTGTGAACTATGTTTTCATTTAAACTTATACCAATGATAACTAGGATACAAAATAGTTCACATGAAAATATTTTACAACCTTTACTTGAAATTTCACACAATGACATTAACGAAAACACACAAACCTCTCTTGAAAACCTATAAAAAAAATAAGAATACTGAAATTAATAGAAATCATGAACATGAAAGTATTTGAAAGTCTTTCAGGACATGTAGAGCACCAACCTTTTTCAAAGATTATCATCATCATGTTAAGTTATGCATTACAATTCCTAATTCAATTTCTACAATTGTAAACCATTCATCATCATCAAGTCATATCTTAAGATATTAAAAGGTTTTCTTGCACATGGCATTTTTTTCCCATAGACTCCATTATTCAATTGAAAGGTTTCAATGTTTCTAACTAGGTCTTGTGCCTCAACATGTGATGATCAACTACTTGATATTGCATCTATATGATGATCCTTAATATCTTGAAAATCAAAAAATAAAATATTATCTCTATATCATCCTCAAAAATTGAATACTGGACTCTAGTCATTACTATGTAAATTATTTTAGTTAATTTATCTCTTCTATGATATCCATATTGTTGTGGATTCCTCGACAAGTCTCCATTGTAATGTAATAGTGAAGTCATTAAATACGTTGTCATGAATTTAAACTTTCATTAACAAATAAAACACATTGATAAAGATGGTTATGATGTTTGTGAAAAGTTTGAAACTCAAATTTTCCATCCTTTTCTTATAAACATACTAGTGACATCTTCACCAAGGTTTTTTATCAAGGAAAATTCAGTACTCTAGCTTAGAGAGATGAATATTCATTCTCAAGCTTGAGGAGGCTATATCTTATTAAGCCTTCTACATTTCCGTTTGAGCTTTTATTAGTTTCATTTTTTCCCTAAGTGATATATACAGAAGTAATGTAAAGCACTTGTATTTTTGATTGAAAAAATCTTGTTGTTTTGATGTTTGGTTTCTTATTTATTTATGTTCCATGTGGCAATAATAGATGAAAAAGAAACAGCACTTGTACCCACCTGAATAAGATGTGTTAAATAAGGCGAGATGCAGAAAAGGAATTTTGATGTGAGAATTTAGAAAGTGGTTTGGTGTAGAAAAAAAGAAGGGAAAAAGGGTGAAGAAAAATGATACACGTGCATGAAATCTTTCCCTGGTCCTTGTCTTTCCCAACGTCAACGCTCAACTGTACAGACAGCGTCCTACCATCTGCTCTCATTCACTGTTCCAGTCCCACTTTTCTTCACAGTCGGCACATTTCAATTGGTTCTCCAAAATCCCACCTTTTCTGTCTCTTTCTTCTAACACTACCCATTCATTTTCCTTATCTTTTCTTACAAACATAATCTTTTCCGGATCATATTAAGCTGCTTATTATATATCAATTCTAAAGTTCTAATTGTAGCTATGCATTCAAGAGTATAAAAACATTTATTACCTCTTCTTTTCATGGGATGATGGAGGAGAAATCATCACATGCCTATTAAACCTTTCACCTAGTTCTTCTTTTCATGTTGGTTGATTTTTCATATTCGGATAGGTGGTTATAAAATCTATGAGAAATTTGAGAAATTAATGTTCAATGGTTTATAATTAACGATTTGTTCAGGTTTGGAGGTTTCAATGATTTTTCGAAGGCTTTGTTTGATAATTATGATTCTTGGGTGGTTGACTTACTTTTTCTTGTTGACAAAGTTCGTGTTAAGCGGTTAGAGAAATATGTGAGTGTTATTTATTTTGTATTTCTGAGAACATAACTTTTTGGAGGGATGATGTATTTATATTCTGCCGTGATGATGTTTTTATCAATTTTGACAAGTTTGTGTCACTATGGTTAAAGTTTTGTAGAGTGAGTTGAATCTCTAATTGGTTGGCTATCAAAGAAGATTGGTTGTATAAATTAGTCTCAAATATCTTATTTTATTTTATTTATACTTTGTTAATTAAAAAAAATGATTTTAATTGATGGAAATTGGCATTTTGTTGGATGGAGTCTTTATCTCTGATTGTTGTCAAGTGTAAATTGGAAAAATCTTTTGTCATCAATCAAATTTGGGAGAAAGCGGAAAGGATACCAAAAGCAGAAATTCTAAAAGGAAGATAAAGACGACCCTGTGGCTCCACAATCACAATATGAAAAAGGAAACCAATGAGAGGGGAATAATCGTTTAAACAACTTTTCTAAATCATATATTTTAAATTATTATTTTACCCGTAATTATTTTAAACTTTTATTACGAATGCTTTGTTTGAATGTTTGAAATTTTCCATTATATCAGTCTTCAACCCAAAAATAGCAAATACCATATATAATAAAATGTCTATTTATTTTTTTTGGAAAAAAGTAGTTAAGTTGTGAATAAAGGTGTGGATAGAAAGGATTGCGATGCTCAAGTTAGTTCCATTATTTGCAACTTGCTTGATTTGAAATTAGGAAAAGTGTAATGAATATAATTGAATAATGAATATGTCAGTCAGTTCATGAAAGCTATAAGTTTAAATGATATCCACAAAACATAGACACCTTTTTATCAAAAGAAAATGTCTTACATTTTTTTTCTTTGTTTTCAAGTAAAAATTAACATAATTTATGCTGCCTATGTACGAGTTGTTCTCATCATGTTAGTTGGTCACCGCCATTCATTACAACAAGTGATTTGTACAATTTAAATTTAAAGTTTGGTCATTAAAATTTAAAAACAAAAAAAATAGATCAAATCAGTTTTTTTCTAAAATAGTTGCTTCTAAAAAATTGTATATGAACATGTTGATAGAAAAGCAGCACATACAAAAAAAATTAAATTATTTGATCCAATTTAAATGGTGAAGACTAAAATATGCATATACATGGTTGATAAGTAGTATAACCTTTAATGGGGAACAAATATTTTACGGTAAAGGAAATATTGTTATTTCGATTGATGTTTAAAATTTTTTGTTGTATGACGTATTTGAAAAATTGATGTTTAGTGATAACTTTATATTCATGTTTGAAAGTTGTGGTGTGTTTATATGCAAGTTTCTCTTGGGTGTTTAACTTACCTCTACTTGCTAACAAAGAACATGTTTAGTTGTTGGAATATTTTGTCTTCTTTTGTGAGAATGTGTTTTCTTTAAGGGGTTGATGTAATTGTTTTCTGTTGTATTCATGCCTCTTCCCTATCTATGTCAATCTGGTTCATGTATTATAGTGTCTGTTGGATGTCCAACTGGTTGGATATTAAGAAGTTTGATCTGGTTTTTTTTTTATAAAGCTTGAAACATCCTAAAATGTCTCATTTTATTTTATTTATTTTTGTGTTGATAAAAAAAAAATAATACCACTTTGATTCCCGAAAATGTATGGAAATTTTATGTTATCTGTTTAATTAGTTGCAATAAAAGAAATCTCGAGTGAAAAAAACAGAGACATGGTAAAGTACTTCTTCTCCAAAGCATATGAAACAGTACTTTTGTTAGATACATCTGGCTCCCTCTGCAACTATTCCATGCATTTTTGTTTGGTGAAGCAAATACATTAATCCTACAAGATTGGTGATGAAATTCGCAAGAACTTCGTTGAAAACTCAGAATTTGAGTTGGCATGCACGCCATTTTCTTTTTTTCGTCGGCAGTGAAGGATGATTGATATCTTGAGAGATAGATTTTGTCCAAGTTGACATTCTAGTAGTTTCATATCATGCAATTATTTTGAGCCACCACCACCACCACACCCATTCATAAAACATATATATTATTGTTATTATTATGGTTGGTACCCCACTTCATGTCCCCTCCTACCTCGTCGTTTCAATCAATTTCCATGCCATATGTGCTTTAGATCGGACTTTAGGGCACACACCAAATTTTGCACAGAACTGAGTTTTCAGAATTATGCAATGTTAGTTCCACCGTCAACATTGGCATTTGAATAATAAAGTTAGTGATCGATGAAGCGGAAGAAGGAGGAGGAAGTTGAGAAGATGACGGTGTGGTATCTGAGGGGGGCCATTAGGTCCAGTTTCTTTCTTATGGACGTGCATGTTCTTCTCATCAGCCGCAGAATTTGAACCGGCGATGAGGGGACCATGTATAAAAGAGAAAGCGAAATTTCTAAAAGTGGCCGTTGTTTTTGGGACCACAGGTGTGGATAGTAGCAGACAGGTACAGAAAGAAGAAGAGGAGAAGGAAGAGGAAGAAGGGCTGAGTTGAATGAGTGAGGAAGTGAAGCCATGTTTTTGAGATGAGGAGAAGAACACGTGCTGTGACTCAAACAGTGCCGACACCCACTGTTGATTGCTGACAGGTAGACTGTGACTGGCGGTTTTGACCAACCACCGCCAAATGCAGTCCCACCACCCTTCACCGCCACCTCATTATTCTCTAACGCAACCTCCATCGACCTCTATTTTTATTTCATTTTTCCACTTCTTCAAATGGTACTCAGATTCAATTTTATTCTAACTTTTTAAATTGTATAAATATATGACTGGACTCACAAACTATATTTAGAATTGTGTACGTAAGGAAATGACATGTTTTTTAATAAATAATAAGATATTTAAGATATTTTCTCACAAATTCTTTTATAATTGTTTCCAGGGGTAAGAAAACATAAAATGAATACTTTATAAAATAAAATTAATTTCTGTATAAAGTAACATGTAGTTTAGGGTTTAAAGTGGGTTTAAAGTTTACAGTGATGGAAAGTGTTGAAGATCTCACATCGACTAGAGATTAAGACATTTCATTGTATATAAGTGAGTGTAAACCTCAACCTCATAAACTGGTTTTATGAGGTTGAGTTAGGCTTAAAGTTCACTTCATAATATGGTATCAAAGTCATTTTCGAGTCTATTTTAACGAGGTACATTTGTGAAGTTTGTTAATTTTCATATAATATTATCGTATTAGACTTATACCATACTAATTTTCACTAAATAGGGTAAAATATTATGATAGCATATTTTTTAAATTAAATTATTTCCAATTAATAAAATTATCTACTAAATTGAGAAGCACATGTCATCACAATTATTATTTAGTACACTTTAAATATGTTCTTCATAATAATCAAGTATACACATACACATTATCAACCTTGCTAAAACAATTTACTCAAATTATTGTGGGATTCTTGAAAACATTTCGATTACTCAACTCACCATGATTCTTAACTAACTAATTTAACATGCAAGTTAATATAAAACTAGTTTCCTTTACATTGAGTTCCTTAAACATCAAGAAAATTATAGTTTGAAGAATGGAAAAATAATAAATAAAAGCACTCTAGGAACTCTTATATCACTTCAAAGTCCAAAATCTAACCATCAAACCATAATAAATAATTTCAAAACCACAAGTGGTACATTTCAACCCCTTTCTATGCATGAGGCATTTAAGAGGAAAACATGAGTGGATAAAACTTAACGAAAGTTACAATTCAAACCAAATGTTCTACCCTTCCTTCACAAGATCGTAGGCTCCAAAATATACTATAGGAAGGATAGAAACTTTTTAAGGGACTTTACAAAGGAGGGGGTGAGAATAATTTAATTTCTTATTTGTTATCTATTTTAGTTTATAAGAAGAAGAATATAGTTTATTCCAAATTACTAAGGGCACACCTTCCTTTCCTAGTTTCACCCTGTGCCTATTTGTTTTCTTTTTTATTCTTAATTACTCTTGGCTATAAAAAATGGAAAAGCCAACAATTCAAAGTCGAAACCCTCTTTTACTAACTACACCTTCCCCTGAAACACACCCTGTATAAAACATATAATCAAATAAGTTAACGTTTCAATGTAATCAAAATATTTAATTATCACTTATCAATTGATTAAAAGTCATCAACTAAATGTTGAACAAAAATGTTAGACAAAATAAAAAGAAATTTAACCTTGTAATTAACTACATTAGATCAACCTATAATTGGTAAATACAATAAAATTTGTTCATTATACAAATTGACTCATCTACATAATTATATTTACAAATTTCAAGCTTAAAGGACTAATGTACCCACTCATACCCGAAATATTTAGAGATATAATCATCATGGTTGACAAAATATTTAACTATGTCCAACTAGCTTAAATAAACTAATAAACCATACATTTTACATACTTATAGTAACACAAAAACATGTTACATTTAGAAAATAAAATCCTATTTCATAAGTTTTAGAGAGTGAAAAATTAAAATTGATGAAAAATAAATATTTTAAATTAAGTTTATACAATTAAGTCTCCCCATAAAAACATTGTGTCATTATGTATCTTTTTATACATGAATTGTATAGCATTTACTAGGATTAATATATAACATATTAACCTACTTGTGATGTGTGATAATTGGCACCATTAATTTGTATGTTTATTAACACGGTATCAGAATTTTCTCTAAAGGTAGTAGGGACGGAAAAGATTCTAAGGATGGTCTATGTTGTTGTTACAATGGAAGCAAACGGAGTTTCAACTCGCTTTAATATCATATTACAAATTTTCTATACTAGTTGTGTCAAATGCACAATGTGATTCAACTACTTGTGTTTACATTAAAGAAAAAATATATATATTAGAGAGTACACATACATAAAAAAAAACAAAAAAAACTAAGTAGTTAAAAAAAGAAACACTCGGTAAAAGAGATATATAAAAAGAATTATTTAAAATATTATAAAAAAATAATACAAAACTTATTAAATAATCAACAATGAATCTTAAACCCTAAATCGTACATAAAATCAATGAAAAAAAACAACTTAAAAAAAAGCACAATGTGATTTAACTATTTTTTCCACAAACAAAATTCAGAAAAATAAATATTTTATTTAAAATACTAAGAAATACAAAATTTATTAAATAGACAATACTAAATCATAAACTAAATCGTACAAAAATTCCACTAAGGAAAAAAAAATAAAAAAAAATAAAAATTGCAGAAACATTTAATGAGAAATGATATGTTACATGGCTAGACAATTCTTTTTATATTATTAAATGCAATTCAATAAAATATATTTTATAAAATTCAATAAATTATATTTAGTATTTCTATTATTTTATTTATTATAATCTTTTGCGTATTGATTGTATTGCGTCGTACTTCAATAATATGAAAAAGACACGCTATCATTTTCACAACACGATTTTTTCATGTATCGATGCACCAGTAATTTTTATATTTGACCATATCACAATAATATATACACAACAGAAGGACAATGAGAAACACATACCTCCATCTAATAAATATCTATTATAAATACTTATTTATTTATTATTTTCATCATATCATATATTTCTTTTTCTCTCTTTACATGTGTATGAAGTGTAGCTGAATATTTTTCTTCAATCTCATCAAACATTTTCCTAAAAGGAACTATTTTATCGTTGGATAAAAATATATTAATAATTTTAATTTTTTATATAATCATATTATAACTTCTAATATTATTATTTTAACATATTTTCATATCATTTAATTATTATTTATTATATATTTTTTAAAATCATCATATAAAATGTTGTATACAACTTAAAAAAAATTTCAAAGTATCATTTTTCTTTATCCTTTGAAAAGTAACGTACGGAAAAGGAGTGTGATTCAAAAAGGTGTGCAGCACATTGAGTGGTTGCATTGCATTCGACAGTACTGAAAAACAATCTGAAAAACATTTCCCGAAAGATGCACAAGGTGAAAGAAAAAGTTAAATAAAATATGCACTTAGAACCACAATTTTCACAACTTTTTCTTAACTTTTAGTCCCATTAACAGGGAATAATCTGCTTTACTCCATCACCCACTTTAATAACAAGGTTATTGTTAATAATTAATAATCTACAACATACTTTTTAATATTTTTTCCTCAATTTCTTGAAAACATGTGGACTTACTTTTAATGTATATAACACATTATATTTATTTTTCGACTTTACTATTTTTTATGCATTATATCTTCTTACATTATAAGCTAATCACAATTCATAGTAGATCTTCTTTTATGATATGTATGTTAATAAAATTCTAAAACTTTTTATATCAGAAAATTTACAAGACACATTCGTATGTTTCTTTCTCTCTCTTTGTTTTCTTTTTCTCTTTTTTTTTAAATTTTTATATAATTTTCTTTCAATAAAAATTAAGATTGCAATTCAATTTTTGATTTGATCAAATTTTCATTCAAATAATCAAATATAGCTTAAGTGAAAATATTTTAGAATGAAATATTTTCACTTTATGATTGGATTTGTGTTAGTTATCAAAGATATTATATGAGATTTAACCTGTTGAATAAATATATAAGTCTCTTAAAAATATTATTTAAAATAATAAATAATAAGAATGATAAAAGAGTAAGGAAAATTTGTATTTTTCAACTAGACTAAAATCAAGATAATGATTGTATTTTTTATTGATTGGTCTATTTTTTTTTTTTCTTCTAAAATGATGTTCGTGCTCTCTTACTACTTCACCACTCGGTCTTGTGAACTTCAAGTTTGAATGAAACTTACAAAAAGACATTTCGATATTTAAATGAGAATTCGATATTTAACACCCTATGCTATTAATACTAGATAATGACACAACTGATTCTTAAAATTTATGTTTATTTATATGATTATCATGAATTTTTTATTATAGATCGAATTAAAATTTTAAATTATGATTAAAACTATATTACTTAATATTTAATTAAAGTATCCTATTTTCCCGATGAGTACATGTTTTATTTAGATGTGTTTAATGCAGTTGGCAGTGAGTATTGAGTAATTGTGTCTGCTGAAACGTTGTTTTACTTTGATAAAGTTGCACTACTAGATAGATAGTGTAGCATGGACTATGACGTTATCCTCCTACATCTTTGACACGTGTTTGGTTCAAGATTCGACTCAAACGTACTTTTTTCACTTTCATCCTCCACCATGTTTAAAAGATTTCATGCTTTTTTCAAAGAAGATAAAAACAAACCTCTTTCTGCCTAATGCTTTACTACAAGATACAATTATTGTTATGTTCATAATTTTAACTATATTTTATATTTATAAAAAATATGAAAATTAAATATAAATTTATTATATATTTTTATAGATGTAAATGTATTACAAATAAAATACATTTGAATTTAAAACAATTTAAATATTTGGAATGTGAAGCAATTTAAAACAATTTAAATATTCTTGAACTTTATCCTAATGAATTTGAATGTGAAACAAAATAATATTTAGAAGAATATTTGGGTATTAATTGTGCACATGATTATCTTCAAGTGAGAAAAAGTAGATGGTTTAGAAGTGTTTGGTATGACATAATTGAATGCATGAGTTTGGATATCAAATAAATTCATAATGCTAATTTTTTCTATTCGGATTGAGTCTTGTATCCAAATGAATGTCTGAGAACTTTGTAATTAGGGGGAGATAGCATTATATCACGGTTACTTGTTTCTATATGTGTTTCTTATTTATGCAATGCTAACACTTTTCAGAGTGTGTAGGAAGTTTTGTTGTCTTGCAGGTCTAAGAGAGAAGTTGTTTGTTGTGAATGCAGAAAGTGAGATACTTAAAGCTCGTCTTGGACTGGGTGCAAGTGACTTGTGCTACTGGGACGATTTATTTATCATATACATATACAAGTTCTTTCTGGTTAGTAGGATTCAATTGGATCATATGTTACTAATTGTCAGGGGTTGGAAAGTGACAAAATGACTGTCACCTTCACATAATTCTATTGTAAAACTATTGTTGTAACTGTTGCACGAATCTAAATTTGGTTTTGTGTTTTAGTTGGATAAGAGGTGTGTAAAATCATATACATTTGGTTCTTATGAAATGAAATCTTTTTATGTTCTATGCTACTATTTTGGGTATGACATTATTTTTTGGTAGTCACGTTATCCTTGTAGAAGACAAGTGCTTGATATTTTTTTTGAGAGATGTATATAAGATTGAAGCATATCTTAAATATAACAAATGATTTATTTATTATTAACTGATAAAAATATAAATTTTAAAAATTGATTATAATTATTTTTTTCCAATTTTTTTATTTATTTTGCATTAATGTAGTTTTTAACACCTCTAGTTAATATATTGTAAATTATAAATATTTATAACTTTTTAATTTCTTAAACTGCAAAATTATTCATAAAAAAATTATAAATAAGAAATTCAAACTATATTGTTAATTATCTCGATAGACATTGTAACAATATTATAGATCTAAAACAAGATTTAGGTAATTTTAGTTTTTATAAAAAAAATTGATAATTTTGTTATAGGTACTATAGATCTACAATATTTTATAAGCAATACATATGCTTTGAAAAAAAAATTATTTTGTTGAAACACAACCCAATAATTCATTTAAAAAACATTAATATAAAAATGTTTACTAAAATAAAAAATTAATAAACATTAAAAATAGACGTTAATTTATATTAAAAATATTTGATTGGTAAATTTTCTTTTTGCCACCACTTTTGATTGGTAATTAAAACATATGCAAGTTGAGTATATGCCTTTAATGATTGCTTAAAATGCCTTATTTAGGAATTCTTGCACATTATCCCATTTATCACTTCAATCCGATACAAAACGAAAATCATTCCATTAAATTAAAGTTTTTTTTTTAAATATAAGTTTTTATGTTAAACATAAAAACTTGACATTATGCTATGTAAGAAAATAACTATAGTAATTAGTGGTGGTTCCGTAGGAATTGTGTCCCTAAGATACATTTCTTACGATTACATCGAATCGTGCACACGAAAATCACTACAAGTTGACTAATAAATCGTGTATCACAGCCATAGATATAATATAAACCATGTATTATACTCGAAGCTATTATATAGTTTTTGTACAGTGTGTTTAGATAAAGAATTTTTTAAATAAGGTAATTTAATTTTATAGGTAATTTAAAATGTTTTCTAACAAAATATGCTGTGTAGTTAAGGAATTTTAAAGATAATTGAAACGCTTTTTGGTAAACTTTAATTGTGTTTTTTCAGGTAAAAGTTCAAACATTTTTTCTTAATTTACTAATTAGAATTTTCTTTTTTACAATGTGGTTTGAGTGTTATTTACGGTTCAACATTAGTTAAGATTTTTTTTACTAATACTAGAATATTTTTTGTTGTTGGTGTTAATTAGGGTTTTTTATAAGATTATGTTTTTAATCCATTATTATTTCTCAATGTCAGTGAAAGTTTTCTTAGATGTTTAGGGAACTTATTTTTGACGATGGTGAATTAGATTTTTATATTATTAATAATTTTTTAATATTTTAATTTTTTATGGTAATTGAAATATTTCATCTAGATAAAAAACTTGAAACTTAATAAATTTGAAGTATTTTATTCAAATAAAATAATTTAAAATAATCAATTTATATTTTATATATTTAACCATCTTATAAATTATAAAATTTGCTATTAAACTCAAGATAAAAGGTTTATCACGATTTTGTGAGTAATTTGACAAAAGTTAGTTGTTGTTTCACTTTCCTAGTCCACCAAATTCCAAGTTGGAATGTTTTTGTTTCTGAAAGAAGATAAATAAGTCTCTCTCCGTGGGTACCTAATGACATGCTACTACATATACAAACATAAGAACAAAACACATTATCGTGATTCATGGAATTGGCCATCTGAACCAGTACCTGTTGAATTTATGAAACGTGTTACACTCAGAAATAACAATCACAAGGTTTTTGTTTGAAGCTTTCTGTTCCTCAAGGGTCATTGTTTCTGTGATTAAACCAAACTTATTGTTCTACTAATGTAGTCACAATTTTAACTCTTCAGCTGTGTTTCATAAGGCTATAGTATATGCATATCTTTTGGTGCATCCTTCACTCATTTGCACTAGCTACCTCTGCGTAATCACATGCACCATCATTAATTAAATACTTTTTTAACTGGTAAACCGTTGACTAATTGCTTAATTTGCAGTATCTGATTATTTGTATTAGGATGATTTTCCTAATTATAGAAAAGAACTTCAAGAGAAGGAAAAATTCTCGGTAACATTGATTGATAACTGTGTTTGAGAGGCATAGAACAATGAAGATTTCCTCATAATTTTTTAATAAGCATAAATAAATATTGTGATAAATTTCTTTATTTTATTTTACTCCAACCGTCTCAATTATAGACCAGAACAAAACAAACACATAGAAGCTTCTTTCAATAGCCAGAACCAAAATATCTCTGCTGAAAAAAAGGTATGGTGCCGAGAAACGTGAATCTAACAATCGTGTTTCATTAATTAATTTGATATCAGCAACGTCTATTCACCTAATAGCTAATACAATGTTTCATTAATTTAGACAAATAAATCAAACTCCTCGAGTGTTAGTACGAAATTTGATCATCTCACACATGAAAAGAAGAGGACAACAACTAGTTTGTTTATACTTTCAGTCACACTTTCACTCGAGCAGAAAACAGGACAAGAGAATCTTGAGATTCAGACCATTATTTATGATCACTCATCTCTGGCTTCACTGCTTCAAACACACACACAGGCTAGAAAAAAAATGAAAAAGGATTGCATTATGACCGAGATTGATCACTATAGCACTTTTGTCTTATCTTATCCCCCACCAGAGGGCCCAAATCTTGATTCATCTATTGCAGTACAACACTTGTCCTTATGGAAAGAGACTGCTAGGCCTCCTTAACAGACAAAAACTTTTTGAGACATGGTGCTCAGGCCCCTGGGGACTCTCTCATTGCCATCATATCACCTCAACTACCCTTAAGAGGCTGCACTGCAACTACACACCATTTACACATGGATCATTGCCATACAAATATCTTTTTTCATCTCCTATTATTGTATTTGAGAACCTTCTTTCTTGCTGCTAGCTAGTCACATTATATCTCAGACAATTTTACCATCTATGAACCAAGGATGTTTTACCTTCTTTCTTGCTGCTAGTTAGTTTTTGTCAAGGTTAATTTTGATTAGTTGGCTGGAAAGTGTTGTGTTGTAATATCGTCTTAGATTTTTTTATATGGGGTGGATCATTTCTGAAATGATTATTATATATATATATTCTTTCTGATAAACAAAAATCATCTAATATAATAGGCAATGCAAGGATGACACTTAGTAATAGAATCAAATCCCAAAAGAGAAATCGTAATAGAACACTTTTTTTTGGCACTTGTTTTGTGTTCTGGTTTGGGGCACTCTTAAGATTTATCTATGAACCAAGTTTTTAGTTTAGAATTTGTAATTAGGGCCATCTAAGATCTCAGTGATGAGTATCTTGAGCCAGTCTGTTCTCTGTTGCATCTGCATCTATTAATGGTTTATAGTTGTTTTGTTGCTAAGTTAAGCAAATCGCTGACATAGACACTTTGTATTTTGAAGCGCCTGCAACGGCATGCAGAAGCATGTGAGCATCATGGAATCCTAATAACCCTCCACCGTAATCACATTAATTAATTGGTCTCTTCTTCGGAAGAAAGAAAACATTGGTCTTAACCCTCACATGATTTAGCATCACTAACTACTGTGAACAATGATTTAATGCATCATCACAACCACTAAATATAAATACAAAGTCCCTAAGAAAAGAAATAGTTGTAGTGATTGTATATTGTATTCCGTGCCATAGAGAATGATTAACCAAACTTTCACGGCTATCACACTAAGAGAATTCATTGCTTGCAGAGAAAAATGTGAAAACTCTTAAACCAGAACTGAAGAGTGAAGATTCAGTGAGATAAATGTTCATACAGTTTATGTTCAACATTTTACTAGCATTTAAGCAGTCCTCAGTATCTTGTAGTTCCCAAATGTTTCCTTTATTAATCACAAGTCAACCTTGGAATCAAGGAGCACGTGTAACTCCACAAGGAATTACACTAAACTCGATAACATGAAAAACATTTTATATAACTCTACCTGGGTCAAATTACATTAACAATGCAGTTATTGTTTGATCTATAGCAACTATCAGTCTTAGCATTAAAAAAACTCTCTATTATCAGAGGATCCAGCTTTTTTTTTCTTCAAAAGTACTTTAAATAAATAAATAAATAAAAGTGTGATATTAGACACAAGCACACGCATAAAACAGCAAAGAACATTATAAAAGAAAAGGTCACAAGATTATAGAAGAGAGAAAATGTTTATATAATAATATAAAAATGAATCTGGTTTCTGGTTTGTAGTTTCTAAGATCTTGCCAATTCCAACCTCACAACAATAATACAACCAAATCTGTACTAAAATACAAAAAAAGGTAAGCAAAGCAATATGGGTCCTTTGCCTCACATCTTACAGCTATGTAATGGGGTCACCAAGTTTTCACTTCCATTATTACCGATGCACTCTGAAACGGTGAATTCACAATGCTGTAAATTGCATGAATACTATCAAGTTTTAATTAGGTATATTGTTGTTGTTAAAACAATTATTTTTTCACTTACTATTTTCATCAATTTTAAATGTTCTCTAACACGTGTAACCTGTAATCTCGTAGAAAAGTTAAGAAATAAAATGAGTTCATGCGGAAAGCAATAGTGAATTGAAAGGCCAAGAAACATGCAAAAGCTTTTTTGCTCAATTATTGGAACAAAAGTCACTCTTTGTAATGGTGTGACCTGTGTCGACCTACCATTGGGTTTCTCATTCTTCCCAATAATGTTGAGTTAACATTTATCTTTTCTATTTAATATTATTTCTTTATTTTCATCTCTACTTGAACAAGGATACTTTCGTTTGTTGCATTAAAAAATGTTTACCAATCATGCTTTATCATTCGCCCAAGTTATAATATAACTCACGAAACTACATTTAATGATAAAAATGAGAATAAATTTTAATTACCCGTATTTATATTATTTTTCACCTCTACTCCTAGATAATATGTTACTATTCAACATACAGGTAAATTACAAAAGCAGAAATAGTTAGAAGTACTGTTATTCAATTAATTTAAAAAGTTGTGTCAAAAAAAGTAATTTTAGAAATACGGGTACTGCTTAACAAGTTTAGCAAGTACTATGAAATTATAGGGTTCGAAATTAATAACACAATTACGGTTTCACTTTCCTTATTTTTGTAAGAAGAGAAATGGTGGATTTGTGATCTCACAAGTGTCATTTAGTTAGATGAATGATGAATCCCACCATTGATACTCGAAATCTTCTTTGTTTTGTCACAAAAATTGCGTACCAAATGGACCACAACACTATTAATGTGATGAATGGTAGATGAAAATAAATCCAACAGTACTGTGAGGTGGGGCTGTTATTAAATATAAATTTGGCAAGTGTGAACATGGGAATTTTGGCTTTGCCCTTTTTTTTGCGGCTATTTTTTCCGGTTACGTTTCAATTAAAGTCTTAAAAATAATTTTATAAACTGTCTATATACCCCTAATAACAAATTTCAACACATGAAATGAAAATAATAATAAGAATAATTGTAAAATCTCCCAACTTCAATGATTCATTTTGTATATATAAAAAGAAAAAAACTTACAGAGAGGTGACTGTAGCCTTCCCTCCACATTAAGGGATTGAACAGTGGTAAGGTCCAGCTTCCAGAAAGTAAAGAGGAGATTTATTGGCTTAGAGAAGGTGTAGCATGATTATAGTTTCTCCTTTTTCATGCATGGCAAATTTATTATCCACAGTTCTCGTTTTGCCCCATTTCAACAAAACCACTGCTTAGGTGGTAACTAGTGTAGGCTGCATTATTGTTTTCCACCTTGATCCATTTCTCTATTTTATTTTGGGATCCCCAATTTCTGTGCCATTCATTGCAAATATTAATAACTCTTTTACCTATAGTATTTCATAATTACTTTTATATACCATACCACTCTTCTACACTCACACACATAACTTCAAATTAAAGTTACACTCTTCAGACATAATTTTAATTATTTTTTTGCTATAATTTAAAAGCATGTGACAGTAGGACACTTAACATGGCTCCTACATTGACCATGGAAATTAAACGACCGAAAGAGACTTATAAGAGACCCAAGTGTTCGAATTTAAAAGTCGATTCAATTATCACATATTTTCTGACCATTTTATCATTCTGAAGGTTTAAAGATTTTGGGTCTTTGACCACATTCCGAAGCTCACCACACCACACCACACCACACCACACTGCACCCACACGTACATAACGCGTCGTTACAGCGCACCAATTGCGGATTGCAACCTGTCACCACCGCTAAGAGCCATCTGAACCCCACAAACAAAGACGTAACCATGATCGAACCGTTTTAAAGTTGGAGCGAGATTTAGGATTTACGACAAGTAAAAAATTGTTTTGAGTAAAAGTTAAAATTGAATGTCATTAGGTACTGACATAAGAAGTAAGAGAAATAAACGTGTTCAAGTTGAATCTCCACTATTGATGTCAAATTACTTAAAAACGCAGAACCTAGTATGGTTTGCTTCAACTTCAACGCGTGTCCATCTCCTCGTTATTCTCTTTCCATGACAGTAATATTTCTAAATTCCTTCTTCCTTGTTCCTGTCCAAACAGCAATACACCTTAACCTTGGATGCTTTTGCTTCTACTCAGTAAAAATGTCTTTGTTATTTGGATTTTCCCGCATTTTGCAAAACCAGCAGAGCAGCGAATAGCTTCTACTTCTTTCCCAAAATGCAATATAACTAAGAAAGAGAAGTGAGAAACTAATAACATCACGTCTCAACAAGCTATTGAGCTTACTATCATCAATTCTTTTACATAATCTATTCGTTTTTCAAGTTATGCATTTTCATTTTTAGTGCTGAAGTAAGAAAAAAAAGAGAAGGAGAAGAAAAAGTGGAGACAGAGAATCCGGTTTTACTTTTATTGGTGTTGAAAAGTAGAACAAAAATACAGCAATAATTATATGATACAGGATCTGGCACCATTTCTACACGTATGGGATTTGATTTGCATTATTATTAATATTAGTAGGAGGAAGAAGAAGAAGAAGACGATGAATGTTTGAGGAGGAGGATGGAGAGAGAGAGAGAGGGGAAAAGAAGAGAGTGAAATGGGTAGGTCCATCATCCTTCTTGAGAGACAAGAAATGTATGGAGCCCTTTAAAGTGAAAAATTGGGAAAGGGCTCACACATTCAAAGTCAAATGAAATGAATGGGACAAAAAAAGGAAAGCAGTGCACACACATTAATGCTGCCACAAGGAACCCTCAAAGCCACAAAGAATCATGCTCTCTGACTCCCGCATTGAAATCTCATCTCCAATGAAATAACCCCCACACTCCCTTTCATCATAAATGCCGTCACACCACGCCTCCGAATACAGCCACCCGTCCACCGGCTCCACAAACACCACCTCCTCACTCCGCTCCGGTATTTCCAAACTCGTCCCCAGACTCGGCAGCTCCACTATCTCCCCCAGATCCTCCGCCGTCGACGCCTCCCCCGACGACGAACTACCCGCCAACGACGACGAGGACGAACACTGCGACAGCGTCCACGATGGAGTCGTCGGGGGATCCATCACCTCCATGGCGGCGGCCTTCGCCGCCGCCGCCTGAACGTCCCTCGGCGAGTTGGAGTCTGGCCGGGGCAGGGAGCCCGCGAGCTCGGGGAAGTTGAGAATGGCGGAGTTGCCTTTGATGGCGAGCGCCGCCACGTCGTGCGCACGCGCCGCCATCTCGGCGGTGGCGAAGGTGCCGAGCCAGATCCGGTTCTTCTTTCTGGGCTCGCGGATTTCGGACACCCACTTCCCCCAGGAGCGCATTCGTACCCCTCTGTATACGGGGTGCTTGCTACTGCTATCTCGGGCCTGCTTGGGCCTTTTTTGATCCGGTCCTTCCAAATGGGCCTCCGACGAGGAGTGCTTGCCGGTGGAAGCAGATGACGATGCTTCTGAGCTAGGTTGCTCAGCCATTACGTTCCTTGAGTGTTGTTGGTGTGAGTGAGTGAGTGAGTGAGTGAGTGAGTGTGTGAGTGAGTGGTAATGAAAAGTAACTTGGAGGGAGGGGAGATTGTGTGCATATATAGTAGGAGTGAAGGGTTTTAGTAAGGGGAGAGAAGAGAAGAGAAGAGAAGGACTAAAGATATGAAAGAGAAACGTGGGTCTTATTTGTAAGTGACCCCCACACGAATGGCTCTGCTTTCAAACCCCTCCATCAACATGCATACATAATATTAATATATGGTGCATGCACATCTTCAAAGATCTCTATTTTATTTTTATTTTATTTTTATTTTATTGTAGTGAAAGTGATGAGCGAGTGTGGCGTGAGTGAAGGAAGGTAACAAGGGGCCAGTCGCCCTTAATAGCTTGACCATTGCCCTAACAAACACAGCCTGGCAGAGGAGTGGAGGCCTTCTTGGACTCCTTCATTTACACTCTAATCACATTCATTTTAACTATTAAATCTGATTATGAATAGAATTAAAACAGAGGATTTGATTTTAGAATGGAGGAGTGATTACTAGAGTCCCTCTTGAGACTTGACAGAATGGCCCAGAGTGAAGGCTGTTAGTTAATCTTTCCCCTTTTACTCATTAATGAAAAATGAAAACGTAGAGCATTTATTTCCCTCTTTGTGAGTGTTGTCCTGTAGCGAAGGAAAGAAAGAGAAGTATATTTGTAAAAGGTAGCAGGGTGCAGTGGCATTATATTCACATTGTCACCCACCTGACAGAGGAAGAAGAGATAAGGGTCTCGTTTTCACTTTTCAGTCACCTTCCAACAAAACCTTCCCTTTCTCATTTTCTTCATTTTCTTCGTTTTCTTTTCATCTTTTTACTAACATAACAATCTCTATACACAATCTAACCATTCTAGGGTTTGGTCCCGGCATTACAAAAATCCAATCATAACTCAACTGCATCTTTCATCCACATCAAATCCATTTTTGGATCATTTCCCATCCACTTCCTCATTATATACAATGCTCATGCTATTCTTTTCAATAAATACCCAAAAAGTGTTCCCTAACCTATTGGGAACGGACACCACTTCAGTTAAATACGATTTTCTTGCATTTAATTAAGAAACAGGGGAGAGAAACTTTCTGATTCAGGTCTTTGTAAGGGGATATATCATTAATGACCATAACTAGGCTTCTGCAAATTCTTATTAAAGATGTTAAATTGGGTATTGGTGATTGATAAAAAGATAAGTAATTTGGCATGGTAGTGTTAGTGAAGAAGTTAAAAGAAAGAAGTGGATGGAAGATGAAAAGGTTGGAGTTTAAAGATTGAAATGGGTGTGAAACTACTTTTATGTCGGGAAGCCATTAATGTATGTACTTGGGAACTCACATACCTCAACGAAGAGAACGACGCATACCCTGTTTCTGTTCGTGTCAAAACGGAATTTCTTTAGCTTTTCTGTTTCACTGTTTAACTGTCTTTTGGAGGAAACGGTCAAACGGTCAAAATTCAATAGTCAAATATATTCATTTTCTTCTCTTTTTTTTTCATTTTTTAATTTCATTGAAACACACACCATGATCTTCTTCCCTCTATTTTTTTAAAAACATTTATTAGAAGGTGCAACAAAAAAAATTATCATCATATTTTATTTTTCTATTGTTCTTTTCATTTTTATTATTATATTTGTTTTTTATCATCAGTTATATTTTTTTTTTCTTCTCAATTGTATTTCTTTATATAATTAAGTATGGTATAATAGTTAGTCATGATAATACTTTTTATTATGTGTGATGTCTTGAATATTTTACTTAAATAGAAATTGTAAATATTTTGTTTAAACATAACACGAAGATAAAAAAATATTAAAATGATGTAATTAAGATTTTAAATTGTTTCTGTTTAAAGAATTAAAAAAGATATGTTCAAGATTTATTTGAACAAACACATTTATGAAAATATCAATTCTAAAGATATTTGAAAAATACGGTCGAATATTAAAGTTACTACACATATTTAAATATTTTCATTGTTGCACATAGAATCTCTTTTATCGAATGCGTTTTTAAGTAGATATATAAGGTTAAAAAATTCTATTTAACAATTATAATAAAAAATATGTTACTCATTCAATATGCTCGTCAAATCGTTTGTAATGGACAAAATTGTATACGCTTTAAAGGTTTACTTTACACTGTAGAGTTTCAAATCATTGTCAAAACAAAATAAAACATTGAGGTTACTTTTAAATATCATTAAAATATAATTTTTTAATATAATTTTTTAATCATTAAACCATTTAATGAGTCATATATCGTCTAGTGTTTTATCAGATTGTTTATAGGATCTTTCACCATACTTCTATCAGATCGTCTATAGAATCTTTGTCTGTTAATTTTTGTTATAGTCAAAATACAAAAATGTAAAACTTAACATATGATACTCTCGTTTAATGATTTAATAGATTGTCTAATGATTTAACATACTGTACACAAGCTTAACATGTGTTTAGATTGTACCTAGGCTTAACATGTGTTTAGATGGTCTAGGTTTTCAACATATTATTCCATTATAATATATATATATATATATATATATATATATATATATATATATATAACATTGTTGCATGTTATTATGTTGTGTTTTTAGATTATTTAGTAACATTTTTTTTCTATAATTGTTTCCTTACTAAGTATTAATGAAATTTTATTGGGAAAAAAAAGCACCAATATCTTTCTATTTTTTATAGTAGGCTAAAATTTGTAGCAAATAAATTTGGATGGATTTCACGTTTAAGTGACCCTAAATGTTGGTAGTTCGCACCTTTAATGAACTTTGTAAATAAGAGGGAAATGAATCCGTAGAAGAGGGAAAGAGTTTTTCAAAAACGCATATATTTTTTTATTTTTAAGGAAATATTAAAACATTTTAGATACATTTATTTCTTTTAAAAAACATAATTATGATAAAATTGTGAAAGTGTGTTTTAATTTAAAGAACAAAACGGCACATGTCGTGGTGGCTAGGGCAATTAAAGTGTAACTAAAATGGTGAGAGCATTAGGTTGATGAGAGTTTGGGTAAAGAATTTTTTTTATTAGCAAAAAATAAATAAAATAAAATAAGACACTTTAGAAATGTTCTAATCCTTATAGAGATACTTTAGGGTGTCCAAATTATTATATACAAAGTAACAAAAGTCAACATATTCAACACCTGTACAAACAGACTCTACATACCTATAAACCAAACTTCAAAAGAAAGGAATGACAAACAAATCCAATATACAACCCCTACTATCTTGTCCGGATTCATATAATCGGTATTTAGTCTAAACAATATACACAAAATAAACTCTATTACAAATTACAAACAAGTATTAATATAAATAAAAAATCTTCGTCCACAATCATACCCACAACAGCATGACAAGAGAAGTCATCTTCAAAACCAAAAATAGATTTGACAGTGTAGGTTGAAAATAGGGCATATCCCAAAGCTATGAGATTATTTAAAGAAGAATTGTTAAAGAAGTTGGAATGTGGTGGTGTCAGTTAGTCCTAAATAGCAGGGCCCAAACATTTGATCTATTAAATGGGTGGAGCCATCCATTTTTTGTTAACCATAGTTTGAAATCGTAGAAGCCATGATTAAAGGGTGAAAATGTTAGAAAGAAAAAGGAAAGAAAAGAAGTTGATTTGAATAGAATCTTGTTCTGTGTATGATTTGAGAGTATACGGAATTTTGTTTTGTGGGTCTTTACTGCAAAATAAGGAGAAGAATTAACATAAGAAAATAGCATTGAAGAATGGGTGGTGGTTACAGAGAGCAGAGCCAAAACATATGGTATTAAATGAGTGGAGCCACCACGTGTTATTGGTGCTGTTGTTGTTTTATCTTGTAATTTAGTTTTGGATCACATAATAACACTCACTATCTCATCTTATTCACATGCAATTCAGATGTCACCCATACCTCACACTTTGGGATTCTCAACTTCCAAGATATCACTCTCATTTTATTTTTGCTGCTCCTTTTCAATCTTTTTTCTGTCAATTTTATTTTAACATTTGAGCAATGAATTGTAACAGAAAAATGAACATTCTGTGGGGTCTAAATATTTATGAATAACCTAATAATAGCTAAACAGCATATAACACCATAGATCAACCAAACACTCTTCTAATATCATCTAAAAGAAAGTTTTAACTTGAAACAGTTTTACAAACTAATAATCACTTTCATGAATATATGTTAAAATTTGAACCGTAGTTAAAATATGCAGACTTTAATGACATTCATTGCTTCTCTGATGTATTGCTGCATGTTGTGCACAGTAGTAAATAACTGCAAATTCCATTTCTTTTATCCAACTTCATTGTCTTATAATCATATCTCCCATGCTGTTCCTCCTCTTTTGTAGTTATAAAGTCGAAATTACAGTTTGAATAGAAACATAATTGTGCAGATGCAATTTGAGTTGAAAGAGATGCATGGTGTATTTATTAGGGTTAGTACGGTGCAAAGGTAACTGATGGTGTAAAGTGTTCTTAATCCATGAGTTGGTGAGATGAGGTATACATTGTCTATTTCGCTTTGATTTCTCCAACTCACTAACTACGCCACCACCCACCAACACACAACTATATATCCTTACATTAAATATTAAATCTTTCATTACGAATTACGAATTACGTCAACGTGTTCATGTTCATAACAATAATATCAAAATATTACTTTTACAAAAAAAAATCATACTTAAGATGGCCTATGGCTTTCCATTGGTTAATACAAGCAACTTTTATTTAAAAGCGCAAGTAATAATTCAGCACTGTAACTATAGCCTGTGCTCTCTAATCTAACTTATTAAATATTTAATTTAATTACTATATTTTTTAATTTATTATTTTGATTTTACAAGTAACTGTGATGTCATGGGATCCCACTAAGAAGGTGAAACAACTCGGATGACGATCTATAGAGTTGATGAAAAAGATTCTCATTCACTCCTCTTAAAGAAACGAGTGCGTTAATGAAATCATTTGCTAAATATGTGAGATAGAGAATAATGATGAAATAAGGGTTAGAAAGAATACTAGATACAGGAAAAAATCCAATATAAGATAAGGGAGACCAACCGAAAAAGACAGACTATTCGGACTCAAAACCACTATTTTTGACTTAACAATATATTGTACTAATGAGACATATCTCTTGGCTAGAACCATAACAAATTATAAGTTTTTTTTTTTTTTTCCAGAAAACAAATTTAATGAGTTTTAATCTTATTGTTAGTACTACTATTAGGGTTTAGGGTTTCTTATTACCATATAGAATTTGTTTAGATGTTCTATCCATTTATTAGAAATTTCTTTGCTCGAATCATTCTCAACCGTCTGTCACATTGGTCAAAGCATAATTTATAAATTACCTTTCTTACACATAAATTCAATAATTTTAATAAAGGTAATGATATATTGATCATTTCAATTTTTTATACAACTGTATTACAATTTTCAATACTATTATTTTAATATTTTTTTATATTATTTAATTACAAATTTATTTTTTATTATATATATTTATTTTTAAATTCATCCATCAAGAATTGTATATAACTTCAAGAGTTATCAAACCATCATTTTCCTTTTAATAACTCAATCATTGTAAAGAAAGAATAAGGTTAACCTAATTATATAAATGAAATGAATTTTAATTGGAAATGATTTATTTTTCTACAAACATATATTACTAAGACTTCTCTTTAAATACCACCATTGATGACACTCGTTTATTATTGTAGTATAAACAATCCTTAGATGATGAGACAAAAACATTGAGTCAAATACTAAGGAAGCACATATATAATACTAAAGATGATTAAACAATGAATTGTTTACTAGGGTTTCACGGCATGTCACAAAGACAACACTCTTTTCTCCGTATCTGAGCCGCAAGTGGAGAGAACAAACAGCCATGTCAGCAGATATAGGAATCATTAAAAATGTATCAGACTCAACAGTATATGATTTTGGTTGAGGGAGACAGGGAAGTTCTGCATGAACTATTTGAGTCACTGTGCTTGCTTCAGAATGGAAGGAGATCAGAGGAATATCTAAAGGGAGCTTCTGTTTCATTACCAACTCCTTTCTCTTCTCGTATGTAAGATCCTCCAAACCCAGCCTGTCACCCTACACTACATGTAAATGGAGGAATTAGTACTTTAAAGTCCATGCATAAACTTTGTAGCATAGGAAACAGTTTTTTTTTAATACCAAACAATAAATAATTTTTCTTTTATCAGTAAAGAATAAATAAAATAAAATGAGACACTTCAGAGGTGTCCAACCCTTATACAAAACTCCAAAACCAAGTTTTCTAGTACTCTGCCAACCAAGAATCCGACAGACACTACACTACAAATCAAAGATAAAATTTCAGACAAGATACATAAACCCAACAAATACATTTGTCTCACCCCACCAAATATGTCACACCCTCAATCAAGAACATACACCCAACAAGTAAGACATAGTCTTTGGCAAGAGATTGAAATACCATACCCAAGTGTCAATCACAACAAAACCAATACAAGACATAACATCTAAACAACTAAACCATATCTTTGTAGCAAGCTGAGTTGTACCAAAAAATCAATTACTAACAACAACAACCCAATCCTACGAGGAGGATGCATAAGCCAGAAAAAACCGCAAAAACACTTAACAGCTTCCCAATCTGGCCACACCAGTAACCAAAAGAACCACATATTCTTTTGCTTCAGCTCAAACATCATAAAGATTCCAACACCAAACCGATAATCATGCATAGAGTCACTTCCTTTATCACAGTTTAGAACAACAATCCTACCCTACCAAAAAGAAAAGACCAAGACAACCTGCACCACCAAACAATAAATAAATATAAAAAAAAACACTATTCCAAACTTTATACATAAAGGTATGCCTCTCACACAAAACATCAACAAGAAACAAAACACACATATACCACATACAAGACCAAACAAATGAAAAAGAAGACTAATCTCTCAAACTACACAAAGATCAACGTTTTGTTACATTAATAATAATTGAACTTTGGCTGATAAAGAGAAAAACATCCTTAAACTTTTTTTTAACCAAACACACCAAACACATATGAGTGTACTTGAAGTATAGAGAAAAAATTTCACTTTGGATCCACTTTTATCTGGTTAATGAGTATCTCATTCCTTTGCATAGGAAACAGTTACCTTAATCATTCCGCCTATTATAAGTTCCAAGATCTTCCGGGTTTCTTTGTCAGCATCTGGCCATGACGGAGTGCCACCATATGGCTCGGTAGCAGGGCCAAACCAGCAACTTTGTCCTTCAGGTCGGACCAATAAATAGATAACTCATTCTACTATCTCTTTCACTGTGGTAATTACTAACTTATTGTAACTAACTACTAATGAGGGTAACCAAACACGATTGAGGAAATTTGAAACTGCATGTGTACTGGAAAAAGTTCAAATGGAAAAGATACACAGTTTTTAAACTATGAGCTACATACTCCTCAGCAAACAACAGAAGCAGATTTTGTAGTGTGAACGGAAAAAATTATGTGCATTGGTTAAAATCGGTTGACTAATTTAAATGACTTCATGATCAATTACCTCACTGTGAACTCTTATGGCCTAATAAACTAATATTTTGATTTTAACTGTAACTACTACTTTACCCGTTATTTATTTAAAAAATTAAAATATTTGAATTATAATTTTTTGTTCAGAAGCACAATAATAGAAAGTAAAAAATCATTTTGAAAATATGGAAGTTCTTATAATAAACTATGTGTAAGAATGATAATAGAAAATAATTAAGTAAGAAATCAAATTAACAAAACATATCATATTTCGATCTTACCACTTTAAAAAGAAATATGAGTAAGCAAATATTTTTTTTTTATAGATGTCAAGGTTTTGATTTTATGTGTGACTACAATTGTGACTGCATCCGCCGCAATATCTAGAAATGCGACAAAACTGCAATTATAACCGTAATTTAAAACCTTGACTTTCACATACCTGGAATCAACAGATAAACAAATGAACTGGGTAGTGTTCACATACACCGTGTTTGGGTTTTATTCAACAGGAATGGACTGTTGTTTATCTGTTGATTCTGTTAATGCCAATATTAACAAGATTTGCACTATTCAGTTAGATAGTAACCAAAAATTATCTATGAAGTTACTGTTTTCTGGCTAAATGATTTAAATCACAGTGAAAAAGAAAAAGAAGGGAAAGGTTGCAGAGATAGAACTGGCATGTAGAAGTATAGAACTCGTAACTTCAAGCAGTTCTTTGATACTGCTAAAGGCTCTTTCCTCACTGGTTCCATGGTTTTCAACCTCCATATGAGAAGTTTGCACGGATGAAAATGATGAACGTAATGTGTATCTGTAATTTGTTTATAGTTTGAGATAATAACAGAAGAAATGGAAAAGGTTGCTACGCACCCAAGCTATTTACAAAGAAGATACCCACAGAGAAGGAAAAACAAAATTCATTCAAAGTTCCCATATTTTTACACCCTTTCCATGCCATACAATCACTACACAACTCTACTTAATAATATTTGATTCCTAATTAGGTCAGTGTCCTAAGTAACTTATTTGAGTATAATATTTTATTATTGAAAAGAAATTATCATATGATAATGATTGTGAAAATATCATTTTCCATGCATAATATGGTGGCCTATAGCTACTTAATACCCCCACACGTGCTACCTTCTCTTTTGAGAAGTATGAGGCACGTGGAGAACTACTAGGAACAAAATCCTAGATTTTGTGGACTTTCCGTTATTTCGATGACGAGAATCACACAATCAAGTGAGTGTTGGTTTCTGTTACGAGTGGCAATAGAGATGAGAGAAAAATTTACACTTTACTTCAACTCGCAGTGACTCGGTATATCATACTTTTCTGACTAATCATGTTGATTAAGTAAAACTACTTTAATCAATCTCTAATAATGTGGTAATAGCTAATAATGGTGATAGCATGCACACTTATTGGTACAAATTATTCATTTTTAAAAACAATGATTAGCACCATTCAGGATCTTGTGTGCTCCCATTGTGATAGCAGACACATTTTAAACTTTCAACATATAGCCAAAAACAAAAATATAATAATTCCAGCTTTCCTTTTTATGCATTCAAGATTAATATGGTACAGAGTTTATACATATAGACAATCTGAAACACTGAATACAAATTCAAGTTCCTATTATATTCTCTCATGAGTTTCTCACACTCAGAAATTTCCTCTTCTTTTTCAGAACCCTCATGTCAGGTGTGCTTCTGATTTCTAGTTCAGAGGACTCGTGTGAATCATCATCTCAATTTTATTTGAAACACTCTATTATACCAAATCGAATGAAGGGTCATGTGGAAGAGGTCATACTTCAAGGGCTTTACATGCCAAAAAAAATGTTTCTGAGCCTTTCTGACCCCAAGTTGCAACTTGAGATATTTCTCTTGTGATACTGAGAGAAGCATCTGTTTCAAGTTGGGAATATCTTTCTCAGCAAGGATTATTGAGAATGCATCCCAATTTAAAACCTCAAAGAAAGGTGGAACAAAATTGTCAGATATAATCACAGGTACACACTCATAAAATATGGCTTCAACAACTCTTGGGCTGTTGACCTCATAGCCTTTAGGGCATATGCAATACTTGCTGTTCTTCATGTGATGGATGTAATTCATTTTGCTTGCAACACCATGAGGCATTGGGCCATATATCTTCATATCAGGGTCTTTGTCCTTCCAGTGCTTTAGCAATATTGGACGCAAATAACCATGCATATTTCCAGCATAGAAGGCAAGAATGGGTCTTTGGTGAGGAGGCTTTCCACCCAGGTCTCTCTGAGGATCTCTAACTGATCGGACATAAGCTTCCGGAAGAGAAACATCCCTTCCTATTTTAAAGCCTTGAGTCACATCAGCATTGCAGAGAGCTTTTATGCAGTATTCCATATGGTGCCTTGTCTCGTATGGAGCCTGCAACAATCCAGTCATAAATTTTGTACCAATACTCACACATGCACAGTGTTATGCTACAAACGCACAATGCTGATATTTTTAGTGACACGCAAAGTACAAAAGAAAACTAAAGATGATGTAACTCAGTAGAACACTTAATACAAGAGTGATATTTTTTAGAACATGATGACCATCAAAAGGTTGCTGCATTTACCCTTTTATTCACAAAAAATGAAAGTGATATAGCTAAACAAATACGCTTCTTCAAAGACGCTGAATTCAAATATTGTAAATAAAATATGTTTGAAGGCTGGAACAGTCCATGGTTCACTTGCAAGTAGAATTAAGGGGGAAAAATAAAGAACACATAGCATACCCAATCATGGCAAGCAACAAGAAAATGGTCAGCACCACCAGTTCTGTTGAAGTGACGATATTTTGCGGAAATTTTGTCTGTATAGTCCTTCAAAAACTGACGGAGATTTGTTCGATTATGAGAGTTACGTACATAAAGGGAGTGTTCTAACATACGCGCACTGAATGGCAAATAAAACAGGTGTGCCTTTGAAGGATCCTTCACAACAAAATGTTTATTTTCCTCCATCAATTTCATAAACCAACCCTCTGAGGCATATAGTCCCTTAAGTATAGGTTGATGAAAGATGGGTTTATCTCCATCCTTGTATATATAAACCTTGAGCATGCGTTCCATGAGTTCATAACTCCTGCAAATCCAACAAGAAAAAAGTTAGATGTTCTTGAACTTTGGTCATAATAACTCAGACCCAAGTCAGACAATGAATAGGAACGTAGGACGAAACAAATGAAGACAAATATCATATTTAGAGACGAAAACTAAGATGGCCTTGTGATTAAGGTACATTCCATATTATCATACCCTCAAGAGGAGTGACCAGAGTCAAACATTTTAATGATCAATTAGAGGAATCATGTGTAAGAAAAACAAGCTTGACTCAGAACATATGCATGTCCAGGAAGGAGTTCAGTTTTTTTTTTTTATAATCCAAGGACTCACTTTAGTTGAGTTCATATTTCCTTTAACAAGTCCATCAAGCGTACCTTTTGAACATAGAAATATTGCGAAAGAGAGGAGCATAAAGTTCTTTGTCTTCTGTTACTGTAGGAGCATGCTCAATCTCTAACCTGGCAGCAAGAATTTCCAGGTCACGTTTGGATGACCACCTTGGTCTCTGCAACAAAAGGTAGATCTCCAGATTGAAATAACCATACCAATGTCTTGTCCAGGTAGCTAACTAATAATTGACAGAGATATTCACATAAATACTATTAAGTTTGGTAATTCAAGATTTTAGGGTTCTTGATGTTAATCAAGATTGCGCTGAGATGGTTAAATAATTCTCTGATCTTCGGGATTAAAAAGGCAGAGAAGACAATGAGAGAGAGAGGCATGAGGGTAGACAAACTGAATTGTATTTCTAAAAAAAAATAAATCAGTAGTAACAGAAATCAGAAAATATAAATCAGTATTAACAGAAAACTAAGAAACTTAACAAATACCATTGCACGAGAAGAAGCACGGCGACGTACTAGAATGTGGTTCATCTCCTGAATTAATGTTCTTGTTTTAGGTGGCATCATACACCTCATCTTTCTCCTAGGAGTTATCATTGCAGTACTGTTGTTTGAGGCAGAAAACACAACTTTCTGGGCAGAATTTTCAAGACTAGTCACATTAGCAGAGGAAGTTGAACTGTGCGAGGTATGAACACGAACACCATCATATTCCCTTGAATCCACATTATTATCATTTACCAACCTAGAGGCTCTCCTTTTTGTTTTCGAAAATTGCTTCCCTGAAAAGTTAACATCACTTCCCTTGCCCAAAATTGCATAGAAGTTTTTGGATTCAACACTCTCCAAGTCCAATCCGTCTCCTTTTCTTCCAACATCTTTCTTCTCAGATAAACTGCGAGCATCATTTTTATCTGTCCCATGTTCAAAAACATCATCATTAGATAAGTTTCTTTCAGAGACTAAGTCACCGTTTTCATCATTGTGCTTTCCCATTTTCTTGCCGTCCCCAACTTCAAATTGAACAATGGGATTGGGCATTTTTTCCACCGTGGCAATGAAAGCAGAAGAATTAGAAAACCCTGAAACAGAGCCCATTGGGGGGCTCCAAACAGTGAAGTACTTTGGTGTTGAATGCAATGATGGAAATCTAACTTTATCATACTTTTGAGGCACTGAAGACCATGGGGCATTTCCACTTCCATATGGAATCAATATTGACTGAAACAGTAAATAATTAACAGCAAGTACCCCCAGCAGAAAAAGCAATCTCCGGTGCCCCATATGACATAACTCATAAAAATATGGAAACAGTTAAACCAGTTAAGAACTGAGATGACCCCAAATCACTTCCTTCTTGGACAATTACCTTCGATCTTCCAAACAATCTGCTACATATGACTTCACAAATCATTGAAGAAGACTTGAAGAGAAAAAAATCAACGGATCCCACTAAGAAAATTGGAATATTTTATAGTTAGAGAGATTGCAGACAATCCAGAAAAATGTTGAGTCGGATCATGTAATTAACGACCGGGTCTAAATTTTCACTATTTCTTAAGATGTATGGAACTTGAGGAACATGAAGAAAACAAAAGCAAAGAGTTGAAAAAATTGACATTTGTTTGGTCTTTTCACTAACGAGACAAGATGGGAAGGTGCAGTAGCAGTACTAACCTTAGTACAGTGAAGACTGAAACCGAAGAGACAAACTTGAAGTTCTCTTTCTCTCTCCTTTTCGCTATTTCTTTTATACAGTCACCAAACAAAGACGCACTTCAGAAGAGATCTAAGTTGAAATCTTTCAAACTATCTAATAATAGAAACAACTTCATCAACGCACATATACTATTTTTTTTATACCAGCCACACAAACTAATTAATCTTACTTCAACATTTTCATTCCTGTAAAACAATCTTTTCACAGATGTTTTTAACCTTAGAAAAAGATTAAAAAATATTATAATTATAAATTAAGTTGCTTCATATTTTATATTTTTTTTCAATTAATTTTTATGGATTATATATTTTTCGACGAAAATTATAACAAGAAAAGGAAATAATAAGTTTCCAAACTTTTTTTGTAAGTTTTCTTTATTAAAAACTATACCTTTAAAATACTTCTTTTAATTTATTTGTATCACTTCGTTTACTTCATCTTCTATATTTTATTAATTATACATTTTGAAAAAAACTTCTAACAAATTTACTGCAAAATTAAATAGGTTAATTTTTTTCTTTTTAATTAGAATTTTTTTGTCTGTATCAAAGAAATAGATTTTACTTCCAGAAAAATATGAATTTGACTGATTGACTTCTAAAAGAATTTCACCTTGCTTTCAACATTTCTTCACCTTAAGTCTCAATTTAACAGTTTTATTGACATTGTTTAGAGGTACAAACATCCAAAACGACGTCGCATGAATTTGTTCTGCCATGTGACAGCACACAAACACAGAACCCTGAGCCCAAACAAAGTTGAAGAACGCAAAAGACTTTATCTTGTTCTTGATGGCTCTGAAGGTGGCACACACTAACACTTTTCCCATCTTCGCCCCAACCCTCGACCCCAACCCCAACCCGCGTACATCCTCGGAGCTCCGACTCTCTCGCTGGAGCAACCCGCAAACCCGCTCCGACAGACCCCCCAATGCACGCCGAACAAACCGGCCCTCCGGCCCGGCCAAGAGGTCCAAAAGCCCACAAAGGCCCAACGTCGACCCGCAGTCCCACCCGGCGCTCAGGTTCTCCAACATCCCCAAATCGAAACCGCGACGGATAACCTCTCCCCCCGATAACGTGAAAATCAGCGACGACGGGCTCTCCTACGTCATCGATGGTGCCCCGTTCGAGTTCAAGTACAGCTACACGGAAACCCCCAAAGCGAAGCCAATCAAAATACGCGAAGCGCCGTTCCTGCCGTTCGGTCCGGCCACCATGCCGCGGCCATGGACGGGGCGCGCGCCGTTACCGCCGAGCAAGAAGAAGCTGAAGGAGTTCGACTCGTTCGAGCTTCCACCGCCGCACAAGAAGGGGGTTAAGCCGGTGCAGTCGCCGGGGCCGTATTTGCGGGGGACTGGGCCCAGGTACGTGAAGTCGAGGGAGGAGATTTTGGGGGAACCATTGACGAAGGAGGAGATTCGTGAATTGGTTAATTCCTGCATGAAAACCCAACGCCAACTCAATATGGGTTCGTTCGTTGCTACTTGCTACTGTTTTCTCCTCGCTTTTGTTGTGTTTGTGGTGGAAAATTCACTGTCTTTGTTTGTGTTTTATTTTAGGTAGAGATGGTTTTACGCATAACATGTTGGATAATATACATGCTCATTGGAAGCGGCGAAGGGTGTGCAAGATCAGATGTTTGGGAGTGTGTACTGTCGATATGGATAATGTTTGCCAGCAGTTAGAGGTTGGATTCTTCTCTACTTTATTGCAATAAATAAAATACATTAATTTACATGCTTAAAGATTTTTACATTCTCGCGTCTAATCACATTCTGACATTTATGATAAGCTACATTCCTCAAATTTTATAATAATTACCGTAAAAGTTATTCATCTATGATGTAGCAGTCAATAAGTTATGTTAGTTGTACTAGTTATGTAAAATTTGTTAGTTGTTAATTTTCTCCCAAATGAGCTCTACAAATTGAAGATGTATACATACACTCATATTAGCATCTTTTTCTTATCAATCAAATACAATGAGAGGCTTCTATGGAAATCCTCCCTTGTTGTTTTATTACTTTTGGCCTCTTATCAACTTGGGTTCACTTGCACATCTTCTCGAAAATCTGATAGTGACACTTGACATTGTTAATTTAAAAATATTTATATTGACAGCACGTACAAATTCAACTAAAAGAAATGGTCTGAGAAGTTTTCGAAGTCATAATTTTGCTGGGTGTTCCGATGTGGTTGTTTCTTTATTATGGTGTTTTTTTATTGTCTTTCTAAGAGATCAAGTGGTAAAGAACAGTATAGGTTAGCATGCCATGTGGAACACTCTTATGCAGGTTGAGAACTTCTTTTCTTTGATTTCTCTTAATGATCTAAAAAAGCCCGTTTCTTTTTCTTTGCAATGATTTATCTTAACCTACTTTTGTGTATTGGCTGTGTCCCCTGACATTTATCATTGAAAAGAAGTTAATCATGTTTAGTTGTTGGGTAATTTTTCCGCATAGTTTCATCTCCTTGCATATCTTGCAACCCTTAAACACAACCTCTGGGTTGAGGAGGAGGAGGAGGAAGATAAATATTGATTGGAGAAGTGCAAGATTTGTCAGGAAATGGAAATGTGCAAAATATCGTTGTGCTGCATCATTTGAGTTTCTCTTGCCTCATGTTATCTGATTTTCCAGGAAAAGACAGGGGGTAAAGTCATTTTCAGACGAGGTGGTAAGGTCTACCTGTTTCGAGGAAGAAACTACAATCATAAAACACGCCCACGTTTTCCACTGATGTTGTGGAAACCTGTGAGTCCAGTATATCCTAGTTTGATTCCGCGAGTTCCTAAAGGTCTAACTCTGGAAGAAGTAACTAAAATGCGTGAAAAGGGACGCACATTGATTCCCATTTGCCAGCTAGGTACCATTTTAAGGATGTTTAGTGCAGTTTAGTAATTAAGAAAAGTTAATTTCTCATGGCAAACTGGCATCTAGCTGTCTTTTTTTTTCATGATACACATACTCTTTTAATGCATTGGCTATTTTTATCATGCTACAGGAAAAAATGGTGTTTACTATTACCTAGTTAACACTGTCCGGGAGGCATTTGAAGAGTGTGACCTAGTGCGTATAAACTGTCAAGGACTAAATAAAAGCGACTATCGAAAGATTGGAGCAAAACTAAGGGTATAACCAATTTTGCCTCCAGTGTCGAAGATAATATGGACTCAGATTTTTTCGCTGTTGTTTTGGATTTTTTTACATTAATTAATGAGCATACTATTTTAAAATCTTTCTTTCACATCTATTCTTTTAACTGTAGGATCTTGTACCTTGCACATTGATTTCCTTTCAATATGAGCACATACTTATGTGGAGAGGACCAAATTGGAAGTCCTCTATACCAGATCTTGGAGATGACCTCAAGGAAGCCAATAAAATTGTTGACGATAAACATTTTGAAACACGGTCATCAGAGGCCCTAGAAATCTCAGCACCAGGTCTACAGAAGAACCCAGTAGAGCATGCAAGTAATTTTTCACATGACGCTAGCATTTCCTCCTGTTCAAGTGCTGCGACTTTGGATAAGGTTGAGGTGCCATATCCCAATGAAAATAGCAGACAATCTGTTTCTGAGGTTACTGAGCTTACTTCACTCACAAAAGTCTATGAAGTTGAAACCGCAAATGTTGCCACAGACTCCTGTGCTCAGCCAGACCCTTGCACGAGTCCCAGTCCAAGTATGACCTTTTATAATAACAGTTCTGAAGGCTCGTCGAGAGCTATGAGTGATAACCATGGAGCTGAGGATATAATGGATAGCCAAACCTGCTGTGGTGGTCTTTCTGCTTCAATTTCAGGATCTGATGCAACTGTTGGAGGTGGTGACAATTATATCAATGGCATGGTAGATCCTCATTCTGATAAGCTGCTAGATGCTTTAGGAGAAGCAGAAGTCAGTCAGTTACCAAGGTCAGCTGCTCCTTGTATGAAAGAAATTTTATTACTGTTCGAACAAGCTGTTGAGAAAGGTAGTGCACTTGTTCTAGATAAAGATTCTTTGGATGCGGACAATATTTATCAAAAAACAGTTGCCTTTGCCAAGTCAGCTTCACCTGGACCAGTTTTTGGGAAACACAGAAAGTCTCCAGATGCGGTTCAAAAGAGTCACAAGAAAGAAGGTTCGACTTTAGAGACTAAAGAAACTACCACTGTTTCCACGAAACGGGAAAAGGCGAAGAGTACTAAAATTTCTAGAAAAGCTAATTTTGATGACCAATTACTGAATGTTGTACCACAAGGAACATTAGGAGTTGATGAACTAGCTAAACTTTTATTATGATACTGGATGGTTTTATCGAAAGTTCTGATGACATTGCAGTGCATTTCATTTTCCATCTGAATCATACGTAGTGCATTTGTTGACAATGTATTTTTTTTTCTACGGCCTTTGCTTTTGTTACTTTCCATAGTATAATTCCAATATTATCACAGTATGGTTTACTCGCTGTCATTATTTTGTTATCAGCTTCCTAATGTAACAGAGTGGTATGGAAAGACGGGGAAGTATCACATCACTATTTTATATTTCATGATGAAATGGGGTCCACTGTTTATTTCATTGTATGGATTTCAGGTAGAATGATGAAGAAATGATTGAAAAATAAGATCGTGAACCCACAATCTCCCGAATTTAATAGGAAACAAATAAAGCTTTCAGATGCGTAGAGATGAATCGCATTTTATCGTTAATTTGCCTTCTTTTTGGCACATCAAGTCACCTTTTATTCATCACATTTTATACACTTTTTATTCAATTCACAAAATATTACAAAAGAGGAAGTGATAATCACTGAGAAAAGGAGATTACATAAATATGTAAGCAACAAACATATTTAAAAGAAAATGTCTAAATATAACTAACTTTTGACAAAAGAAAGGAACAACACAATATGCTAAAAAAAGAAAGAAAAAAAAAACAATCTAAAGGAAACTACGCGTAAAGTTTTAAACAGTTGCCACTGGCCTCCCGTCTGATACATTTTGGTCGTCAGTTATAACATTCTTCCAGAACCAATGGTTTACAAAAAGAAGATAAATTTCCTCAATTGGGACCTTCTTTGTTTCCGGCAAAAGGAAGAAAACGAAGCAACTCATGAGGATAATTAAGCCAGCAAAGAGCAAGAAGATTCCATATTTGAGGTGGCAAAGTGACATGAGGAACAACTGAGCAACAATTGCAGTGAAGATCATGTTCACACACACCACAATACTCTGTGCAGCTGACCTTATCTCCAATGGGAATAGCTCACTGGGAACCAACCACCCAAGGGGACCCCAAGATCTTCCATATGCCAATACGAACAAGAAAATCACAACCACCAGAAGAGCACTGATTCCTTTCCCAAGTTCTTTCCCGTGTCCAAAATCCACAGCCAAAACTGAAGCCGTAATAATCTGCAAAGCAATTTAAAAAAGTCCAATAAGCAATTCCATTAAAAGCGTTGCATTTGTTTGATAAAACTAAAGCTTGAACAAGTAGTTACCATGCAGCATATCATTTCAAATCCAGCTTCCAGGAAGAATTTTCTTCTACCAAACTTGTCAACCAAAAACATTGAGATCACAGTGGCAACAAGAAGAGCCCCATTGGTAATAAAAGATGAAAAGAGAGCAGCATTAGCACCAAACCCCAAGCTCTGG